>Ga0310786_10004378_pt1 | contig 19736 bp, 17 predicted proteins | sample AusTroGonzalo_MG_FD_203881 | JGI IMG/M metagenome (GOLD analysis project Ga0310786, IMG submission 203881) | Bovine rumen microbial communities from tropical cattle in Woodstock, Queensland, Australia - Gonzalo_03 (v2) (version 2) | ecosystem: Host-associated > Mammals > Digestive system >... | reverse complement strand
GGAACCTGCGTCCGACCTCGCCGACAAGCTCCAGAAGCATCGACCGGACTGCGGAGCGGCTTGGCTCGTCCTCGTCGAAGGTGTGTTCTCGGGACACGGACTTCTCGTCCTCCGGCTGCCAGGCGACATGGTCGTCCGACAGCCCGAACGCGTGGCCCCTGAGCGCCGCCGCGGACGCGTCCGAGCCAAGGATCAGCTCAAGCTTGCGGATGTCGATGCGCTGGATGTCGAGGCAAGTCGTCAGCCCGTAGGATTTCAGCAGCTCGCAGGTCTTCTTCCCGACGCCCCAGAGCACCGACAGGGGGCGGGGGGCGAGAAAGGACGCGATTTCGCCGGGGTCGAACGGCATCATCGTCAGGCCGTCGGGCTTGTTGAGCTCCGACCCTATCTTGGCGAGAAGGCGGTTCGGCGCGACTCCGACGGAGCAGGTGACCCCGCAGACGCGGCGTACCTCCGCGCGCAGCGCCTCCGCCAGCGCCTTTGCGGATTCGTACAGGTGGATGGACCCGGTGATGTCGAGAAATGCCTCGTCGACGGACACCGCCTCGACGTATGGCGTGTAGCGTCCGAACACCTCGAAGGCCTTCTCCGAGACCTCGCCGTAGAGCTTCATGTTCGGGCGGACGAAGACGGCGTGCGGACAGAGCTGGTAGGCGGTGCGCGAGGGCATTGCGGAGCGTATCCCGAACCTGCGCGCCTCGTACGAGCAGGTGGACACCACGCCGCGCTCGTGCGGCCCTGCGCCGACGACAAGCGGCCGCCCCCTCCATTCCGGGTGTGCCAGGAGCTCGACCGAAGCGAAGAAGGCGTCCATGTCTACATGTAGGATTGTCCGCATCTTTTCGGATATTATACCACATGCCGGCGAGGCTGCAAACCGAGTGCCGCCGCATGAGGCCGATTCCTTTTGTTTCACACGGCCGCCGCCGAATATGGTATAATACGCCGACACATCGACAAAGAAAGAAAGACAAAAATGAGCGAACAGACAAAATACGTGTATTTCTTCGGCGCTGGGCAGACCGAAGGCAACGCAAACATGCGCAACCTCCTCGGCGGCAAGGGCGCGAACCTCGCGGAGATGGCGAGCCTCGGGCTTCCCGTGCCGCAGGGCTTCACGATCACGACCGAGGCGTGCACCAGGTACTACGACGACGGCAGGAAGATCGGCGAGGACATCAAGAAGCAGATCGTCGAGTACATCGCCAAGCTTGAGAAGTCCGCCGGCAAGAAGTTCGGCGACGCGAAGAACCCGCTGCTCGTCTCCGTGCGCTCCGGCGCGCGCGCGTCCATGCCGGGCATGATGGACACGATCCTCAACCTCGGCCTCAACGAGACGGTCGTCAACACCCTCGCGAAGCAGACCAAGAACCCGCGCTGGGCGTGGGACTGCTACCGCCGCTTCATCCAGATGTTCTCCGACGTCGTCATGGAGGTCGGCAAGAAGCATTTCGAGAAGCTCATCGACGAGATGAAGGAGAAGAAGGGCGTGAAGCAGGACCTCGAGCTCACGGCGTCGGACCTCAAGGCCCTCGCCGGCAAGTTCAAGGCCGAGTACAAGAGCGCGATCGGCAGGGACTTCCCGGACGACCCCCGCGAGCAGCTCGTCGAGGCGATCAAGGCCGTGTTCCGCAGCTGGGACAACCCGCGCGCGAACATCTACCGCCGCGACAACGACATCCCCTACAGCTGGGGCACGGCGGTCAACGTCCAGATGATGGCGTTCGGCAACCTCAACAACCAGTCCGGCACGGGCGTCGCGTTCACGCGCGACCCGGCGAGCGGCGAGAAGAAGCTCATGGGCGAGTTCCTCATGAACGCCCAGGGCGAGGACGTCGTGGCCGGCGTCAGGACGCCGATGCCGATCGCCAAGATGGCCGAGGTCATGCCCGAGGCGTTCAAGCAGTTCCAGAAGATCTGCGCGACGCTCGAGAAGCACTACCGCGACATGCAGGACATGGAGTTCACGATCGAGAACAAGAAGCTCTACATGCTCCAGACCCGCAACGGCAAGCGCACGGCCAGGGCCGCGCTCAAGATCGCCTGCGACCTCGTCGACGAGGGCATGCGCACCGAGGAGGAGGCCGTCCTCATGATCGACCCCCGCAACCTCGACACCCTCCTGCACCCGCAGTTCGACGCGGTCGCGCTCAAGCGCGCCCAGCCCGTCGGCCGCGGCCTCCCGGCGTCGCCGGGCGCAGCGTGCGGGCGCATCGTCTTCACGGCGGCAGACGCCAAGGAGTGGAAGGAGCGCGGCGAGAAGGTCGTCCTCGTGCGCCTCGAGACGTCGCCTGAGGACATCGAGGGCATGAAGGCGGCGGAGGGCATCCTCACGGTGCGCGGCGGCATGACGTCCCACGCGGCCGTCGTCGCGCGCGGCATGGGCGAGTGCTGCGTCTCCGGCTGCCAGGAGATCGCGATGGACGAGGAGCACAAGAAGTTCTCGCTCGCCGGCAAGGTGTTCAAGGAGGGCGACTGGCTCTCCATCGACGGCGGCACCGGCAACATATACGACGGCGTCATCCCGACCGTCGACGCGAAGATCGCCGGCGAGTTCGGCCGCATCATGATGTGGGCCGACAAGTTCCGCAAGCTGAAGGTCCGCACCAACTCCGACACGCCCCGCGACGCCAAGAAGGCGCGCGAGCTCGGCGCGGAGGGCATCGGCCTCTGCCGCACGGAGCACATGTTCTTCTCGCAGAGCCGCATCACGCCGTTCCGCGAGATGATCTGCGCCGACACTGTCGAGGAGCGCGAGATCGCGCTCAACAAGATCCTCCCGTTCCAGCAGGACGACTTCGAGCAGCTCTTCGAGGCGCTTGACGGCCAGCCTGTCACGATTCGCTTCCTCGACCCGCCGCTCCACGAGTTCGTGCCGCACACCGAGGACGAGATCGCGCTTCTCGCGAAGACCACGCACAAGCCGATCAGCCGCATCAAGGAGATCATCGACTCGCTCCACGAGTTCAACCCGATGATGGGCCACCGCGGCTGCCGCCTCTGCGTGACCTACCCCGAGATCGCCGTCATGCAGACGAAGGCCGTCATCCGCGCGGCCATCAACGTGCAGAGGCGCCACAAGGGGTGGAACGTGAAGCCGGAGATCATGATCCCGCTCACGGGCGACGTGAAGGAGTTCAAGTTCGTGAAGGACATCGTCGTCCACATCGCGAACGAGGAGATCCAGTCCGCCGAGATCAAGCTCAACTACGAGGTCGGCACGATGATCGAGGTCCCGCGCGCGGCGCTCGTCGCCGGCGAGCTCGCCGAGGAGGCGGAGTTCTTCTGCTTCGGCACTAACGACCTGACGCAGATGACGCTCGGCTTCTCGCGCGACGACGCGGGCAAGTTCCTCGGCTCGTACTACGACAACAAGATATACGAGAACGACCCGTTCGCCCGCCTCGACCAGGTCGGCGTCGGCAAGCTCATGCAGATGGCCGTCGTGGAGGGCAAGAAGACCCGCCCGAAGATCCACTGCGGCATCTGCGGCGAGCACGGCGGCGATCCGTCGTCCGTCGAGTTCTGCCACAAGATCGGGCTCAACTACGTCAGCTGCTCGCCGTTCCGCGTGCCGATCGCCCGCCTCGCGGCGGCGCAGGCGGCGCTCCGCAACTGACTGCGGCGCGGCATGTGAATGCGAAAAGGCGGGGCGCGGCGATTTCGCCGCGCCTCTCCGTTCAGGGGGAGGCTCCGGGATGACGCTTGAGGACTTCGACAGGTTCTACATGAGGATGGCGCTGCGCGAGGCCGAGAAGGCCGCCGCGGACGGCGAGGTGCCAACGGGATGCGTCGTCGTGGAGCCGGCCTTCCTGGAGCCTGCGCACGACGGGCATCCGGCGGTCATAGACCCGGACCCGGCGCGCGCGCGCATCCTCGGCAGAGCCCACAACCAGACGGAGGGGCTGAGGGACGCCACGGCGCACGCGGAGATGCTTGCGATGAGCGCGGCGTTCTCCGCGAAGGGCGACTGGAGGCTCTCCGGCGCCAGGCTGTACGTGACGAAGGAGCCGTGCCCGATGTGCGCGGGCGGCATCGTGCTCGCCCGTCCGGCGACGGTGGTGTGGGGCGTGTCCGACCCTAAGCGCGGGGGCGGGACCGAGTTCGGGATATTCAGGCACCCGGGGATCAACCACCATCCGGAGCTCGTGGCCGGCGTGCTGGAGGATGAGGCGCGGGCCGTCCTGCAGGCGTTCTTCCGCGCGCGCCGCGGCTGACGCTGGCACAACGGCCCCCGCTGCACGCGTTTTTTTGATATAATATTTCGCCAATGGCAAGAAAGCCGAAAGATCCGCGCCCCACCTGGGACGAGTACTTCATGGGCATCGCGAATGTCGTCGCGACGCGCAGCAACTGCTCGCGGCGCCATGTGGCGGCTGTCATCGTGAAGGACCGACACATCCTGTCCACGGGCTACAACGGGACTCCCCACGGAGTGAAGAACTGCTTCGCGGGCGGGTGCCCCCGCTGCGCCGGCAAGGTCAGGAGCGGAACCCATCTCGAGGAGTGCCTCTGCGTACACGCCGAGCAGAACGCGATCTGCCAGGCGGCGTTCTTCGGGCATGCGGTCAAGGACGCGACGATATACGTGACAATCTCGCCGTGCCTCACGTGCGCGAAGCTCATCATAAACTCCGGGATCAAGGAGGTCGTCTACGGAGGCGACTACGCGTTCCTGGACACGGTGAAGGACGTGTTCAAGGCCGCCGGCGTCTCGCACAGGAAGTTTGAGCAGAAGACCGCGGGCGCGCGCCTGCGGAAAGCTTAAGGGAGAAAAAACAATGAGAAAGAAAATCATAGCAGGCAACTGGAAGATGAACATCAAGCCGTCCGAGACCGCGGCCCTCGTGAAGGGCGTAGTCGAGGCGACCAAGGATTTCGCGAACGTGGAGGTCGTGTGCTGCACACCGGCGATAGACGTCCCGTCGGCGGTCGCGGCGGCGGCGGGCACGCATGTCGGGATCGGCGCGGAGAACTGCCACTGGAAGGAGTCCGGCGCGTACACCGGCGAGATCTCGACCGGGATGCTCCTCGACGCGGGCGCTAAGTACGTCATCATCGGCCACAGCGAGCGCCGCCAGTACTTCGGCGAGACCGACGAGACGGTCAACCTGCGCGCCAGGGCCGCTATCGCGGCGGGCCTCACGGCCATCGTCTGCGTCGGCGAGACGCTCGAGGAGCGCGACGCCGGCAAGCTCGAGGAAGTCATCGTCCGCCAGATGAACGTCGGCCTCAAGGACGTTACGGCCGCCGACTGCGCCAAGCTCGTCATCGCGTACGAGCCCGTATGGGCCATCGGCACCGGGCGCACCGCTACGCCCGACCAGGCGCAGGAAGTCCACGCTCTCATCCGCTCCACGCTCGCGAAGCTCGTCGGCGCCGAGACCGCCGAGACCGTCCGCATCCAGTACGGCGGCTCCATGAAGCCCGGCAACGCGGCGGAGCTCCTCGCGAAGAAGGACATCGACGGCGGCCTCATCGGCGGCGCGGCGCTCAAGGCGGCCGACTTCGCGGGAATCGTCGCCGCGGCGAACTGACCGGCGACGAGGTGGGGGAATGAAGGGTCTTCTCCTGTTTGTCCCCGCGATTATGCTCGCGGGGTGCTTCGACGAGCCTGAGCCCGCATACAAGTCCGTCCCGCCCGAAACCCAGGTCTACCTGAAGGACGGGCGGATGGATACGTTCACCGAAGACGTCCTGATGAGGGACGGAAAGGTGTTCGTCCATGGATCCGGGTGGACCAACCTCTCGGCGCGGGTGTCCAAGCTCGACGTGCAGTCCATAGACTACCTGAACCTCGACCGCAACGGGCTCACGAACGTCGATGCGCTCGCGGCCTTCACGGGGCTGAAGTGGCTGAGGCTCTCCGGCAACCGCCTCGCGAGCCTGCCCGACCTATCCGAGGCCAAGGGGCTCAGGCGCGTCTACCTGCGCGGCAACCTCTTCCGCGAGGTGCCCGACGCGCTCCAGATGCTGGACAAGCTTACGGACCTAGACGTCTCCGACAACCCGATAGAGTCTGTCCCGGAGTGGCTGGCCTGCAAGAAGGGGCTTGAGAACCTCTCGTTCTCTCGCACCAAGATCAAGTCGCTTCCGCCGGACCTCTCGGCATGGAGGTCTCTGCGGACGCTCCAGCTGGGCGATCTCAGGGAGCTTTCCGAGGAAGAGATGCTGCGCGTGCGCGAGGCGCTGCCGGGGACCGCGGTCGTGTTCTGATGCCCGCTAAGCCCAGAGCCTCGGAAGGTCCGGAGGAGCTCGCCAGGGGAACCCCTGCGAAGCTCCTCTTCAAGTATTCATGGCCTGCGCTCGTCGCCATGACGCTCAACGCGCTCTACGCCGTCGTTGACCGGGCGTTCATAGGGCATGGCTGCGGCGCGGACGCGATGGCAGGCCTTACGCTGGCGATGCCGCTCATGATGCTGTTCGCGGCGTTCGGGGTGTTCGTCGGCGCAGGGCATTCGGCCGTCCTTTCGATAAAGCTGGGCGAGGGTGATTCGGCTGCGTGCGAGAAGCTCCTGGGCGAGCTGGTCGCCTTCAAGCTGCTCTTCTTCTTCACGCTGCCTCCGCTCGTGTACTTCAACCTCGACACGGTGCTTGGCTGGTGCGGCGCGGACAGGGTGACGCCCGGCGCGTGCGAGGCGGCGCGGACGTACCTAAGGCTCGTCCTCTTCTCGCACCTTTTCTCGCACCTTGCGTTCGGGCTCTCCGCCATGCAGCGCGCGGAGGGCGGCGCGAGGCGTTCGATGATGTGCATGATCGTTGGCTTCGGTCTGAACACCGCCCTGGACCCGCTCTTCATATTCGTGTTCGACATGGGCATAGCAGGCGCAGCCTGGGCCACTAACGTGTCGATGTTCGTCAGCTGCATGTGGGCGTTTGGATACTACTGGCGCGGAAAGACGAAGGTGAAGCTGCGTCTGCGGCGGATCGGCTTCTACCGCGGACTTGTCATGCGGGCGGCGGGAATAGGCCTTGCTCCGTTCCTGCAGCAGCTGATGGGCTCCGTCATAGCGGTGTCCCTCCAGGTCGCATTCGTCAAGTGGCTTCCGGACGAGGTCGCCCTCAGAGACCAGATAGCGTCTCTCGGGGTCTTCCACAGCGCGCTTATCCTCATAATCATGCCGATGCTGGGGACGCAGCAGGGCCTACAGCCCATACTGGGGTTCAATTGGGGCGCCAGAAACTTCCGGCGCGTCCTCGGGACTCTCAAGACTGGTTTCTGGGTGACGACGGCCCTGAGCTTCTGGGCGTTCGCCATCCAGGTGGTCCCGCCGTTTCCGACGCTGCTCGCGAAGCTGTTCGTGCCGTCGGACTCGCCTGGGCTGGTCGAGCTTGCGGCGCACGACCTGCAGCTGTCGAACTGCATGATCTGGTGCATCTCGGTCAACGTGGTCGCGACGACGTACTTCCAGTCGATAGGACGCCCCAGGGCCGCGATATTCCTTTCGTTCCTGAGGCAGGGCCTCTGCCTGTTGCCGATAGTGTGGCTGCTGCCGTATTTCATGGAGGACAAGGCGCTCGCCATATGGCTTTCGATGCCGGTCTCGGACGTTTTGTGCAATCTCGCGACTATTCCGCCGATCCTGACGCACGCAAGGTTCCTCGCGAAGGTCCGCTCCCGCGGCGCGGTCGCCGGCGGAGCTTCCCCGCAATCCGCACTTGACTTTGGGGGCGAATAAAGGGTAAAATATCCGCCAACGATTGAACAAGGAATTTCAACATACAACAAGGAGACAACATGAATCGTACGATCAAGTTTGGTATTGCGGCGCTTGCAATCGCGTCTGTCGTCCCTGCGTTCGCGCAGGACGCCGAGGATGAAGGGGAGGAGACGGGCAGCTACGGCTGGACTCCGGTCGCCATAGGCCTGGCCACGCCCGTGCAGCTCCCGTGGGGGCTCAACCGCTGGGACGTGTTCGGCCTGGACCTCAACCTCTTCTACTCCGATGCGCCCAAGATGTACGGCCTTGACATCGGCGGCCTCGCCGAGCTCACCCGCAGCAAGGCCAAGGGATTGCTCGTCGGCGGCCTCGCCAACGTCGCGTTCGACGACGTCTACGGACTGCGCGGCACGCTCGGCCTCAACTACTGCGAGGGCGGCGTCTACGGCGCGGACCTCGGGCTCGTCGGCTTCCGCGACAGCCTGCACGGCTTCGACGCGGAGTTCCTCGGCTCCTACCAGCGCAACGTCTGCGGCCTGCAGATATCCGGCCTCGCCAACGTCGCCACGATAGAGAGCTATGGCGTGAACATCGCCGGTCTCACGAACATCTCCAGGACGGCGTACGGCCTCCAGCTCGCGTTCGTCTTCAACATGACGGAAGAGCTGCACGGCTGCCAGATCGCCCTCGTCAACTACACGGCCGACTGCCCCGGCGGGTTCCAGATCGGGCTCGTGAACATAATCCTGCAGAACAAGATCAAGTTCCTGCCGATCGTCAACGGATACTTCTAATCCGAATGGCGGCGAAGAATCCATTTCTCAAGAAGGCGACGGGGACCCAAAAGGCCCCCGTGCGCATTGAAAGGAAGCACGGCCTCGGACGGGGCCTCGACGGGCTGCTGAGTTCGTCCAAGCCGGCCGCGGCGGATCCCGTCGCGGCGGTCGTTCGCGCCCCGGCCCAGGCCGCCGGCGCGCCGACGGAGCTGCCGATCCTGGACATTGTCCGCAGTCCCTACCAGCCCCGCCGCGACTTCAAGGAAGAGGAGCTCAGGGAGCTCGCCGAGTCGCTTAGGAACAACGGGCTCGTCTCCCCGCCGACGGTGCGCAAGAACGCGGAGGGCAAGTACGAGCTGATCGCGGGCGAACGCCGCCTGAGGGCTGCGCTGCTGGCGGGCTGGAAGAAGATACGCGTGACCGTGGTGGAGGCGGACGACCTGACAGCCGCCGCCATGACGACGACGGAGAACCTCCAGCGCGAGGACCTGAACCCTATCGAGGAGGCCGTCAGCTACAAGACCCTCCAGGACAGGTTCGGCCTGACGCAGCAGGAGGTCGCCGAAAAGGTCGGCAAGGGCCGCGCGACGGTGGCCAACTCCGTGCGCCTGCTGGAGCTGCCGGACGAAGTCAAGGCGTTGCTGCAGTCGAAGCTGCTTTCGGTCGGCCACGCGAAGCTCCTGCTTTCGGTGGACGGCGAGAAGGACCGCATCCTTCTTGCCCGCGACTGCGTGAACGACCAGCTGACCGTTCGCTCTCTCGAGAAGAAGATCGCCAGGCTGCATGCGCCCGTCGTGGAACGCGACAAGGGCACGCCGGACATGCCCGACGGCTACGTCAGGTCGCTGACGGACAAGCTGCGCAAGCACCTCGGATGCGCCGTCAGGCTCACGAGCGGGCTTACGCTGAAGGGCGGCAGGCACGTCAAGGGCGTACTGGAGATAGACTTCTTCGACAACGACGAGCTCGATCGCGTTTTGGCCTTGATGGGGGTCGAGGTCGACTGAGATGACGGCGTTTATGCTAGCCGCCGCGCTTGTGTTCGCGCCGGCGGATGCGCAGGCCGCGTACAAGGCGGCGAAATCTCTCGTAGACGAATGCACGCCGCGCGACGCAGGCACGCCGCAGGCGATGCGCGCCGCCCGGCACATACTAGACGCCGTGAGCTCCACGGGGGCGGACGCGAGGATCGACCGATTCCAGGCGAAGACGCCCAAGGGCCCCAGGTGGTTCGCGAACGTCGAGAGCGAGTACGTGTCGAACCGCGACGCGGGGTGGATCGTCCTGGTCTCGCACTACGACACCAAGCCCGGCACGGGCTGCCCTGGCGCAAACGACGGAGCGTCGACCAGCGGGCTTCTGGTGGCGTTGGCCGGCGTCCTCTTCGACCAGCGCCCGCGGGGGGTCAACGTCCTCATGATATGGACGGACGGCGAGGAGTGCATGTCTGGATACGGCGAGGACGACGGGCTGTGGGGGTCCCGGCACGCAGCGGAGAGGCTCAAGGCGAGCGGACGGAAGGTGACCGGCGTCGTCTGCCTCGACATGCTGGGGGACAGGGACCTGAAGGTGACGATTCCGCGCAACGCCTCGCCGGGGTTCCGGCGCGGCGTCCTGAAGCTCGCCAAGGCGATCGGCCTCGGGGACAAGGTGGCCGCGTCCGAAGAGCTGGTCAAGGACGACCACGTTCCGTTTCTGTCCGCGGGCTTCAAGGCCATAGACTTGATAGACTTCGAATACGGCGGCGCCCCCGGCGCGAACGACTACTGGCACACCCCCCAGGACACCATGGACAAGGTGTCGGAGGAATCACTGCTTGTCGCCGGGCGCCTGGCCGTCGCGATCATTGACGGCCTGGTGGAATGACGCGTGCGGCGAGCTCCGCCGTCATGCGAGGGCGCCTTGTTTCGCGCGGAGTGGAACCTTACAGGCCAACGGCCCGGAAATATGGTATAATATCACTTTCAAGGTGGAGGAAAGGCGAACCATGAAAAAAGAATCCAAGGTGGGAGAGAGAATCCGTACTTACCGCGAGCGGCTCGACATGGGCATCGATGACCTTGCGGCGAAGAGCGGCGTCGGCACCGACGTCATTGCGTCCATAGAGGCGGGCGAGGTCCTGCCCGCTCTAGGCGTCCTGACGAAGATATCCAGGGCGCTCGGACAGCGGCTTGGCACGTTCATGGACGACCAGTTCAAGCCTGATCCGATCATCACGCGTGCGGAGGACCTCGAGGCCGCGAAGGTGGCGGGCGAGGGCATGAACGACCACGGGTACGCGTCCCATTCGCTCGCGATCGGCAAGCCCGACCGCCACATGGACCCGTTCCGCATCGAATTCGCGGCGAACGGCGTCAACGAGGCGTCCTCCCACGAAGGCGAGGAACTCATAATCTGCCTCGCCGGCGAGGTCGAGCTGACCTACGGGACCGAGACCACGGTCCTCAAGGCCGGGGACACGGCGTACTACAACAGCGTCGTCAGGCATTCGCTCAGGGCGATGGGCGGCAGGCCCGCGTCCATCTACGGAATAGTGTTCATGCCGTTCTGAGGGCGGAAGCCCCGGACGGAGACCAGAAAGGAGCGCAGAGATGGGATGGTTCGAGCCCAAGGCCGAGAAGCCTAAGATTCCGCCGACTAAGGCGCTGTGGGCGGTTTGCCCCAAGTGCAAGAGCCACTTCTCCAAGGAGGAGTGGAAGAAGAGCGGCGGCATCTGCCCTAAGTGCAACTACCACGGCCGCCTCTCGGCGCGCGAGCGCATCGCGCAGGTCGCGGACGAGGGCACTTTCGAGGAGGTGTTCCGCGAGGTGAGCTACTCCGACCACCTGAAGTTCCACGACGCGACGGGAGACTACAAGACGAAGGTAGAGGCGACTATCGCGAAGCTCGGCGAGAGGGAGTCCGTCGTGATGGGCCGCTGCGAGATATCCGGGCACAAGGCGATGCTGGGCGTGATGGACTTCGCGTTCATGGGCGGCAGCCTCGGGACCGGCACCGGCGAGCGCATCGCCCGCGCATGCGAGCAGGCGATCGCCGAGAGGCGTCCGCTCGTCGTCTTCTCCGCGTCCGGCGGCGCGCGCATGCACGAGGGAATCCTCTCGCTCATGCAGATGGCCAAGACCTCCGCAGCGATCGGGCGGCTCAAGGACGCTGGGCTCCCGTACATCTCCGTCCTCACAGACCCGACGACTGGAGGGGTCAGCGCGTCGTACGCGATGCTGGGCGACATCAACATAACGGAGCCAAGGGCGCTCATCGGCTTCGCCGGCAGGCGCGTCATCGAGAACACGATACGGCAGAAGCTGCCCGCCGACTTCCAGTCCGCCGAATACCTTGAGAAGCATGGGTTCATCGACAGGATCGTCGAGCGCAGGGACATGAAGCCGTTCATCGCGAAGATGCTCACGTACTGGGGTTTCTGATGGGTTTGAGGCGAAAGGAGGACTTTGAAATGGCTCAGGGACAGAAGAAGGCGGCTAAGAAGACGGCGTGGGAATGCGTCAAGCTGGCGCGCGACGCGAAGCGTCCGCACGTGAGGGACTTCATAGCGGGCGTGTGCTCCGACTTCGAGGAGCTGCACGGCGACAGGCTCGTCAACGACGACCGCGCCATGGTGGCGGGGTTCGGGACGATAGACGGGATGCACGTCCTCGTGCTCGGCCACAACAAGGGCGCGACCGTCGAGGAGAACGTCGAGTCGAACTTCGGCATGGTGAATCCCGACGGCTACCGCAAGGCGATGCGCCTGGCGAAGCTCGCCGAGAGGTTCCACAACCCCGTCGTCACCTTCGTTGACACTCCCGGCGCGTATCCGGGGCGAGAGGCCGAGGAGCGCGGCCAGGCCGAGGCCATAGCGAAGTCGCTGGAGTTCTTCGCCGGCCTCCGCACGCCGATCGTCGTCGTCGTGACCGGCGAGGGCGGTTCGGGCGGCGCCCTCGCGATCGCCGTCGGCGACAGGGTGCTCATGATGGAGAACGCCGTATATTCTGTGATCTCCCCTGAGGGCTGCGCGGGCATACTGTGGCGCGACGGCGCAAAGGCGCCCGAGGCCGCGGAGGCACTGAAGATAACGGCGCACGACCTGCAGGGGCTCGGCGCGATAGACGAGATCGTCAAGGAGCCGGCGGGCGGGGCCCAGAAGAACCCCAAGGCCGCATGCGCCGCGGTCAAGAAGGCCGTCGTCAAGGCGCTCCGCGAGCTTGTGAAGGTCCCGGTGGACGAGCTTGTCGAGCGCCGCTACGCCAAGATACGCGCATACGGCGACTTCTACTGAGACAGGGCGGCGGTTCGACGGGACTGGCGTGCGCAAGGCGGCGTTCGAAGCGGCCGGGGGCGGCGTTCCCGGCGCTGACGCGCAGGATCGGCGGAAGGGAAACCAGGACTAAGGAGGTGCCAAATGGCAGGTGAATATCAGTTCAGTCTAATCGACGTGACGAAGCAGGCGGGGACGAAGACGATCCTCAAGGACGTCAACCTCTCGTTCTTCTACGGCGCGCACATCGGCGTCATCGGCGCGAACGGCGCCGGCAAGTCCTCGCTCCTGAAGATCCTCGCAGGCCTCGACACCGAGCTCATGGGCACCGTCCAGGTCGCGAAGGGCACCAAGGTCGGATACCTCCCGCAGGAGCCGGAGCTCGACGACTCCAAGACCGTCCTCGAGACCGTCATGGAGGGCGTTGCGGACGCGCAGGCGATGGTCACGCGCTACGAGGACCTCTGCTGCGAGCTGGACGACCCGAAGGCGCAGGCCGAGATGGAGAGGCTCCAGGAGATCATCGACCGCAACGACTACTGGAACCTCGAGAACCTTGTCGAGCGCCGCATGGCCGACCTCGGCTGCCCCGACGGCTCGAAGCAGGTCGGCGTCCTCTCCGGCGGAGAGCGCCGCCGCGTGGCGATTGCGCGGCTGCTCCTCTCCAACCCAGACGTGCTCCTTCTCGACGAGCCGACGAACCACCTCGACGCCGAGACGACCTTCCGCCTCGAGGCGTACCTCAAGGAGTTCAAGGGGACGCTCATCGTGGTCACGCACGACCGCTACTTCCTGAGCGACGTCACCGACTGGATCCTGGAGCTCGACCACGGCATCTGCTATCCGTACAAGGGCAACTACGAGGAGTGGCTCAAGCAGAAGGAGGCGATGCTCCAGCGCGAGGCGAAGGTCGAGAAGTCGCGCCAGAAGATGCTCGAGAACGAGCTCAAGTGGATCCAGACGAATCCGTCCGGACGCCATGCGAAGGCCAAGGCCCGCGTCGAGCGCTACGAGGAGCTGCAGAAGCAGGAGGTCTCGACCCGCGAGGACGACCTCGTCATCCGCATCCCGCCGGGTCCGCGGCTCGGCAACCTCGTCGTCCGCGCCGAGCACGTCAAGATGGCGTTCGGCGACCAGGTGCTCTACGAAGACCTCAACTTCGACCTCCCGCGCGGCGGGATCGTCGGCGTCATCGGCGCAAACGGCGCCGGCAAGACCACGCTCTTCAAGCTCATCACCGGGCAGCTCAAGCCCGTTTCGGGGACGTTCACCGTCGGCGAGACGGTCAAGCTCAGCTACGTCGACCAGACGAGGAGCGAGCTCAAGCCGGACGAGACGGTCTACGAGGCGATCACCGGCGGCGGAGAGTTCGTGCGCCTCGCCGGGACTGCGATGATGAACGGCAGGGCGTACTGCTCCAGGTTCAACTTCCGCGGGCCAGAACAGCAGAAGAAGGTCGGTGTCCTTTCCGGCGGCGAGCGGAACCGCGTCCACCTCGCGAAGCTCCTCACGTCCGGCGGGAACCTTCTGCTCCTGGACGAGCCGACGAACGACCTCGACGTCGCGACGCTGCGTTCCCTGGAGGAGGGCCTGCAGGAGTTCGGCGGCTGCGTGATGGTCGTTTCGCACGACCGCTGGTTCCTCGACCGCATCGCGACGCACATCCTCGCATTCGAGGGCAAGGGCAGGACGACGTGGTTCGAGGGCAGCTACTCCGAGTACCACGAAATGCTCGCCCGCCGCAAGTGACGCGGCGAAGGGCGATACCGGCAGAAAGGACTCCCAGATGAACGTCGTCAGCCTAGTCGGCAGGCCCAACACGGGCAAGAGCGCGCTCTTCAACCGCATAGCGAAGAAGCGCGTTGCCATCGTATTCGACCAGCCCGGCGTCACGCGCGACCGCGTCACGCGCGAGGTCGAGGTCCTTGGGCGCAGGGTGATGCTCGTGGACACGGGCGGAATCGCTTTCGACAGGCGGGTGACGCACGACCCGCTGGACGAGGAGACCCGCTCGCAGGCGGCGCTCGCGGTCGAGGACTCCGCCGTCTGCGTGGTAGTGGTGGACGCGCGCGAGGGCGTGACGCCGCTGGACGCGGAGGTCATCAAGCGCGTCCGCGAATCCGGAGTGCCCTGCATGATCGCGGCGAACAAGTGCGACACCCCCGACGACGACTGGCGCGCCCACGAGTTCGAGCGCTTTGGACTCAAGGTGTTCCCGACTTCTGCTGAGCACGGACGCGGCATAGAGGCCCTTGTTTCCGAGTTCGTGGGGAGGCTTCCCGCGGTGGACGCCGAAGAGGTCGCGGGCAGGCGTCCGCTGCGCGTCGCCATCGTAGGCCGCCCGAACGCCGGGAAGTCCTCGTACGTCAACAGGCTCCTCAAGGCCCCGCGCGTCATAGTATCGGAGATCCCCGGAACAACGCGCGACGCGGTGGAGGTGCCGTTCACTATCGGTTCCGGGCCAGAGGCGCGCCGCTACATGCTAGTCGACACGGCCGGCATGAAGCCGCACACGAAGATGTCGAAGGCCTCCGTGGACAATTTCTCTCTCTTCCGCTCCGAAAAGGCGATAGAGGAAGCCGACGTCGTGCTGCTCGTGATGGACCCGACGATCGGGCCCACGATGCAGGACAAGCGCATCGCCGGCAAGATACTAGACGCGAACCGCGGATGCGTAGTCCTCATGAACAAGTGGGACCTCGCGCAGGAGCAGGGCATCACGGAGACGAAGGCGACGGAGGCTCTGCGGGCGATGATGCCTTTCCTGAACTTCGCGCCGGTCGTGTACTGCTCCAACAAGTCGGGCTACAACATCAGGCGCACGGTTGATGCGATCGACCGCGCCGCCGCGTCGGCTTCGGAGAAGATTCCGACGGGCATGCTGAACAATGCCATAACGAAGGCGACGAAGAAGACGCTTTCGCCAATCGTGCGCGGCAAGAGGCTTAAGATATACTACGGGCTGCAGGTCTCGACGAACCCTCAGACGATACGCCTTTTCGTGAACGACCCGAAGCTCGTCACGCCTGCGTACCTCAGCTACATAGAGAAGAACATCCGCGCGCGGTTTGGTTTGGAGGGCGCTCCCCTGAGGATATTCCTCAAGGCGCGTTCGCGCAAGGAGTCGCCAGGCGCGTCCGCCAAGTGATGCGGCGGAGAGACGCCGTCAGCGGACGGCGCAGCTCTCAACGATAAACGCGGTCTGCGAGCCGACGTGCCCGAGAAAGCCCGCCGCCAACGTCGCGCCGTTGCGGACGAGCTTCAGCTGCGTGTTTTCGGGAGGCGTCTTCGCCGCAGCGTCATCGGCGGACCCAGCCGCAGCGTCGCCGGCGGACCCGTCCGCAGCTGCGAGAATCGCCCCCATCATTACCGAGGAGGCTTCCGCCGCGCATACGCGAAGCCTTGCGTCGTCGGTCCATTCCGACACGCCTGCATCCGACACTACGAGCCGGCCAGCCACGATGGTGCGCGGCGGAAGTGTCCCGATCTCAGTCAGCAGCAGGGCGTCGCCGGGCGAGAGAGCCGCGAGGTCGGCCGACGGAAGCGTGAAGGCGGCGTATTCGATCTCCGCGTCAAGGGCAGTGTCGCTGACCGACGGATGCGACGCGTCGATGTTGCGCAGCTGCCCGAGCGTGGATGTGACCATGGGCGACAGGTCGAGCGTGAAGACCACTGCAGGGGCGTCGTCGACGATGACCTGGGCGCACGCGGTCTTGCCGGCGGGCGCTTCGGATGCCGCCGCGAGCCCGACTATCTTGAGCTGCCGGCGAACTGCGTTTTCGAGGAGCTGGAGGAACTCCCCGCAGTCCTTTTCCACTAGCGCAAGGAGAATCGGCTCCGGAACGTCTGCCCGCGACGGCCAGACGGCGTGCAGCTCAGGGAAGGCCGGAGAGTCCGCGATGCCGAGGACATGGACCTCGTCTTCGAAGCGGATTGCAAGATCCAGCGTCTCGGAAGGGCGCAGGGCGTCAAAGCGCATGGTGCATGGCTTGTCCCCCAGGCGGCACGGCAAAGTCCAGGCCGGAGATTCGAGAATGGCGTCGGGCGACATGTCGGCCCATTGCGGGAACGCCGCGAGGATTTCATTCGGCTTCATTTGTGCTGGCCTTTCTGCCGGAGACTGCCTTTGGCGTTATTGAAAGGGCGAACTGGAACGAGGGCATCCGCTCGGACAGGCGCTGGAGGAACTGTTCCTGGCTGCGCTCGATGAGCTGGGCCGTCTCTGCCGTCGCCGGCTGGATGGCGATGGAAATCGCGGTGCCCTTGGCCTCAAGGCGGATTTCAGAGCCGTCCAGGACATTCGGCTTCAAGCGTATGACTACCTCTCCGTCGCCGCGCACCAGGGCAGGCGTCACGCGTATCGTGTCGGCGACGGCTGCCGCCGCGTCCGCAATCTCGCTTGTCCTGGCGGAAGCGGCCGCCGGGTCGATTGCCGCCGCCGCCGTCACTGACGAGGCCTGGAGGGGTGCAACTGCGTCGGGACTCAAGGGCGCGGCGACGGGGATGACGGACGGTGCGGAATCGGACAGCTTTTCTTCGTCGTCTGCCGGCGCGGATACTGGGGCGGTAACCGGCTTTTCAGCTGGCTGCGCATCAATCCGTGCAGTTGACGGTTTGTCTGTCGTCGGTGCGGCTGGCTGCGTGACCGTCGGCATCGAGGCGTCTGCCGGCACGGGAGTTGCCTGCGGTGTTGCGGGCTGGTCGGCGACCGGAGGCGCAATGGTCGGCTTGGCCGGCATTGCCGCGGCCGGGTTGCCTGCTTGCCCCTCAGGCGTAGCAGATGTCGGCGTTGTTGCCGTTGGAACAGCAATTGGCGCAATTGCCGGTTTGTCTGCTGCAGGTGCGTCAAACGGTACGGCTGTCGGCGGTTGGCTTTCGGATGCTACGGGAGTCGCCTTTATCCCGAAGCCTTTCATGGCTGTCGGCACGGCGGTCGGCTCTATAGATGGCATGGCTGCCGGCGCGGTAGCCTGCTCTACAGTTGGCACGGCTGTCGGCACGGCGGTCGGCTCTATAGATGGCATGGCTGCCGGCGCGGTAGCCTGCTCTACAGTTGGCACGGCTGTCGGCACGGCGGTCGGCTCTACAGTTGGCATGGCTGATGGCGCTGTGGTCGGCTCTACAGTTGGCATGGCTGATGGCACGGCGGTCGGCGCTGCAGCTGGGATGGCTGCCGGCATGGCGGTCGGCTCTACAGTCGGCACGGCTGCCGGCACGGAGGTCGGCCCGACAGTCGGCGTGACGATCTGATCAACAGTGATTGCGGCAGGTGCGATGGGTGTTGGTGTCGTAGGTGCGGCGCGCGGTACGACAAGTGGTACAATTGTCGGCTTGTCTGCAGGGGGTGTTTTAATCAGCACCGTTGTCGGCCGCTTGTCGTCGGAGGCCTCAAGAGTCTCCATGAGAGTCTCCCTTGGCAGTAAGTTTTCCACGACCGCCGGCACAACGGTAGGCCTGACATGGACCGTAATAGGCTCTGCGGGAGTCGGCATTACAGCGACAGGCACGTCAAGTGGTGCAGTCACCGGTTTCTCCACTGGCTGTGCGGAAGGCTGTGCGATTGCCGGCACATCTGCAGTTGTCGTCTTGATCGGCGAAACAGTCGGTTGCCTCGAGTCGGATGATGCTGGCGTCGCGATGAAGGGCGCGGTAGTCGCCTTGGGCTCGACAGAGGGCTTCCCGTCTATTGCGTCCGGCGTCTCTGGCGAGGGGAACTGTTCTGGAATAGGATGTTCGGCGGGTGCTGCCGCGGTCGTCGGCATGGTCGGTTCGGTGGGTGCGGTCGCCGGCGCAGGAGCGGAATCCTGGCTGACGACGGATGGTGCGCTACCGACCGCGATTTGCTGCCAGCCGCTGATTGCGGCAATTGCCGGATTGGGATGGCGAAGGGGAGTGGCTCCGGAATAAGGTACTGCCGCTGCGTCGCATGGCGAGTCATGATTGGACATCGCGGCTTCAAAGCGCCGAACCGTGTCAGATGACGGCTGCGCCTGCGGCTTGTCAGACGAAAGCGGCTGCTCTTCGCCTGGAGAGGCGAATGCCGACAACTGCTTGGGCAGTTCCAGCGGCTTGAGCCCGTCGGTGTCCGGCATAATGAAAAGAGGATTGTTCAAGATCCCTCCTACGTCAAGAGTTATAGCGTCAATCGTCAAGGTTTTGTTTCCTTCCTGTAAAGTCCTCTAGTTCGCCCTCGGTGCGGCGTTCCTGCTCTTCCGCTTCCGCAGTAATCCATACTGTGCGGTGTTCGTCAATCTTCATGCGGTTCTTCGTGGCGGCAATGAAGACATTGCGGGCGGCTTCCGCCGCAGCCTCGCGCTTGCTCAGTTCGCCTTCAGCCTGCCGTACGTTGTCGAGCCTGATTGAGCCTTCCTCGTCAATCCTGGCGACGCCTTCCTGCGCCAAGTCCAGTTTCTCGCGGCTTACGGGGCGGCCCATGATTGTGGCGTAGATGCGGTCCCGGCGCTCCTCCTTGGTCTTCTCGAAGTCGTCGAGCTCGCGCTTGCGGGCCTCCACGGCGGCTTCGGCATCCCGGACAGCCTGCCGGGCGGCGGTCAGTTCGCCGGATGCGCGGTCCTGCCTCATGACGCGGATGTCAAGAAGGGGCTTGAGGATGTATGCCATTAGTGCGCTCCCCCCTTGTCTGTGAGCGAGAACAGCGCTGAGTTGCCGAAAACTTCGCTAAATGGCGCCACGGAGAACGAAAATGCGCATGTAACAAGCCGCCCGAGATCGTCGTCTCGGTTCAAGGCGGCGTTGATTTCACCATCCGCCAGCTGTATGTTCTCCTCTTCCACGACAGATAAACACGCACGACGGAAAAAGGTTACATGTATTTTGCATAAATTTTCACGGGAAAGATTGCCGGCTCAGGAGAGGATTAGCTACAAGAAGCGAATGATCATGCCTGGGGAGCGGTCGACGTCGACCTCGATCCACTCCGAGTCCGAGCCACTGTAGACGCCACCGGAAGTAGCGCGTGCCGCGTTCGCCACCGGACGAAAGCCGAGGTTGCCGTAGGTGTCGTAAAGCCCAAGCGTGTCATTAGAA
>Ga0310786_10004377_pt1 | contig 19738 bp, 14 predicted proteins | sample AusTroGonzalo_MG_FD_203881 | JGI IMG/M metagenome (GOLD analysis project Ga0310786, IMG submission 203881) | Bovine rumen microbial communities from tropical cattle in Woodstock, Queensland, Australia - Gonzalo_03 (v2) (version 2) | ecosystem: Host-associated > Mammals > Digestive system >... | reverse complement strand
CGCTGAGTCTGGTGACCAAAGTGGGAGCCTGCAGCAAGCAGATCTTCGACGGAAGGCAAATTAGCCATAGTATATTTTCCTTTTCGGTTGTTACTACCCGGACTGCAATTAAGCCACAAAGCGAAGTTAAATTACCGCGCCACCGAAGCGACTCTTGCAAGCCGGTGATTGTTTACACCCAGGCGATATTGTCTGAGCTAGCGCAAAGATAGAAAAAATGCGTGCCGGACTCAAGATGCCCAAAAACGGAACAAGGGCAAAAAAGCGCTTTTTGGCCCCCAAAAACATCATTTTTCGATTTTACAAATTCCCCCTAAAGTCCGATAAAAAAAACAGAAGCCCCACAAAAAAGCAAAAAACAAAACAATCTAGCGAATTTTTCATTTTTTAAACGGAGCAATCATGTTCAATTTCATCAAAAAGCAGGATAAGACCTGGATCGACCAACCCGTCATTGATTATCTAATGAACCTCAACCCGCTATTTGTCATATATTACACCGCCAAAGTCGGGGATAGAACCATCAAATTCAACTTTCGTGATGAAAACGGGAAATTCCTTGCCGACGTCTATCAAAAAAACGTGGTTTCCATATCTCTTGAATACCAAGGTCAATACCCTGCGCTCTATTACCCACTTTTTAGCAGGCTCGATGCCAAGCGTTTGCCACGACTAAAGGAAATCATTGATGAAGAAATATCAAGATATCCGACAACCCAAAGTTCTCTCGGAATCCGCCAACTACGAGAAGTCCAGAATCAATTCAAAAAGCAAATAGAAGACACTTTCCAAATCACCCGTTACGAAGACGACAGTATCTCAAGCGAAAACAACGATATACATGTATACTACAACGCACTCGATTCAGAACAACGCGATAGGTTCACGCAATTTTTAAACAGGCTCGACAGCAAATGCATTGACGTTACGGTTACCATCCGTATAGACTCCGCCACCGAAGAAGAAATCTGCTCGACTCAGACGGAATTGGACATGTACGAAATGGAACAAGGGTGATAGAAAACTAGTTCATCTTGGTTTTAAAAGATGAAGACGAATAATCATCGTATCTTGATCGAATGACAGCTTCGAGGTTCTTTACCGCCTTTTCACATTCGCGTTTTGTCAAATTTTTACCATTATCTAGGAATACTCGAGGATGAATATCATTCCTCATAACGCGAATAGCGTCAGCCATTTCTCTTGCGTTCCATTTCTTTATGATTTTAGCAATGTGACATATCGCATCGTTCAACGATAAATCTATAGGCACTTTTCTCCCGTTAACAAGGGCTTCGCGATACGGCTTTTCGAAATAATTTTTTCTATCAAGTTCGCTCGCCCAATCCGTAAGGAAAGCTTCAAGAATCGAACCTATTAATACGACTGCAGACCGATAGGCTCCATTGGGAACGCTCACATTCAATTCTTTCATATTTACATTAATGTAATTAAGAAGCCTTTGCTTATGAGGGGCTTTAAAATAGGTTTCAAGAAGTTCGTCTAACAAGGCATCTTCTTGAACAACTGTTTTAGCGGGTCTTTGGGAGTCAGAAAAATAATCTTGTTTATCTTTAAACAAATAAGGTCTATAAGTTCTATCAAAAATATCTCGATATTTTTGTGAAAGTTCTTTGTTTAACGCGAGCGGAGTATCGGTATTGGGCAAAAGGACTGGAATATCGCCTAAAAGAGATATTTTTACGAGTACAGAAGAGTCGAGGGGAGATGACAACACCCTAAACATATTGCTATGCATATATAAAAAAAGGTACTCAGGAGTTACTAGATTAGACTTTACTCTTAAAACTCGAGAGAGTACGTTCGGCATAACTTCTTGATTTAATTCATCTGCAATTAAATAAATTTTAAAATGACGATCAGGATAGCCATTAACAACAATGTCTCCCTTTTGCAATAACATTGAACCGATTGGTTTTTCCTGCAATTCATCTATTCTTAATGGATATGAATAAAATGGCGGTGTAATAGTTTTGGCCATTCTCGTATCAAAAACATTATGATTCGACCAAAGAATATCAACCAAATCCTTTAACGGCTTTGTTTTTTGTTTCTTTGCAGATTTAGCCATTGCTAAATATTTTTTCGAATAGAACCGCACATCACATAGTTCTTCGTAGAAAGCATTAAAAGGCACCTCGTTTACTAACAATTTTATACTTTCAGAAATTTTAGAATCGTTAATAAAATATTCGAGGTCTTTGTAATAATCCCCTAAATCAGATTTATCCCGTTCAACTTCAACACCTTTAATTTCAATTTTGATTTTAGGGACATCGCATATTTTTACTTTATTAGGTTTTCTTTTAGAAAAAAGTAGCAACTTGAATCTAGCCGTATGATGAAATACGTTCGGAGCAATACATCCTAATTCATAAATCCCCGTAATGTAACATTCCTTCAATTTCAATACATTTCCATTTATACGACGGAAAGGATTTAATAAAGTACTTGGCTCTATTATCGCAAAAGCATCCTTATTTTCGTTAAGATATTTTTCTAATAAATCATCATACCAATTTTTACCCAATTCATCCATATAATGAATTGCTTCTTCAATCAGCTCTTCAATATTTACCTTCATAAACACCTCACGCGTAATTGAACGGAAGCATCATTGCAGTTTTCCAGATATCAAATTTTCCGTCATCCAATTCAAATTCATTTTTGTTTGCTATGTACGACACAAAGCCTTCTGATGCACAGCACTTTTCAAGCAAAGTTTTATAGCGTTTTGCTTTTTCATCGGCATCATCGTACCCCGCCATCTTATATCTCATCTTTAGCATCGGCAGCGCTAGCGAGCTAATGGTATAGCTATCGCAGGCCAAGCATTCACAAGCCTTTTTAAGCAAGACATCTGCACGGGAATTCTTCATCAAATAATGGCACACCCCGGTCCATTTCAATATCAGACCAAAAGGATAATCACCGCTAAATTTCAGTCTTTCCTTATCCGGGAACACCGGCAAAGACTTGCCCAATTTGAGTCCTAACGCATAAAGCCTCAAATAATTCAGCACCAGCCACATATCCGACGATGCGTCGAACGTATTTCCAAATTGCTCAAAATTCATTCCGGACTGTTTTTCAAACCATTTGCAGGACTCATCCCAATTTTCTAGCCTATGGTACACAACGACGATATAACTTGCGACCTGGCTTTTCCAAGGCTCCGACGTACAACCGTAATCTTCGACAAAATACTCTAATGCCTTTTCATAATTGCCATTGAATGCAGCGGCCTGCCCCAGCGTACCCAAGAGCTTGGCACAGTTGTCATCCACAGCACTCTGCGTCACCCCCATCCGGGCATTCTGCAATTTTGCAACATTCATTTGCGTTTCAAGGAGGCCGTCCAAAAAATCGACATTAAAATTATATCCATTAAAAAAAGACTGTGCCTTGAACAGTTGCAATTCTAGATAGCTGATCCATCTTTCATCCGGACTGGTAAAATCATTCGACGACAGCACGGCTTTTTCCATACGGTCAAACTCATCTGTTTTCACAGAACCGCTATGCGCATACAAAGCACTTAGAAGTTTAAAGTATGGCGATTGCAGGCTAGACGGAAGCCCCCGAGTTTCAATTTCCTTTTCCAACATCGGTTTCAACAAAAGCACTCGGCTCACGGACTCGCCATCCACGCCTCGTTGCATAAGGGCCTTATCGCAAGATTCGATCAAAAGTTTCCAGACAGTCTCTCTCATCTCCGCATCGCGCTTTCCGTCAACGGCGTCAAAGATATCACATACAACGTCTTTGAGAGAATCATTCTGCTTATCAAAGTATCCGTCCAAGAACGCATAGGTCGCCCCCAGGACATCACCGACTTGCAAAAACGATGCGGGCTGCTGTTCCGGCAAGAAATTCAAACAGGGGACCGTCTGCAAAATGCCCGGCGGCAATTCATTCTTGAAAGAAGGATGCGCCATATTGACAGCCTGGTCCGCCAAAGCAATAGGAGTGCTTACCGAAGCCGATTCACAGCTCACGAACATCTTTATTGAGCTTATCGACCTTAGCCATTTTTTAATTTCACTTTCCAGGAACGAATGATAATCACCGTGAAGCTTTAAATATTCGTCACCACCCGCTTTTTTGGCGTTCATAATATCAAAAGGAGTGTAAAAGCCAATCGTTTCCAAAGATCGCGTGGCAATATAAATGTTGACGCAGTCCCCTTCTGCAAAAAGCTTTGAATTCAACATCTGGAACAAGAGCGACTGCACGCCCATCAGCCACCACTGTTGCGCATTCGAAACGACATGAGGGCGACCTTCCGTCACATAAATGTTCTTTATCAAGTCCGGGCAATCGCGCCAAAGCAATCTCAGCAAAAGTTCTCTGATTTCCGGCTTCTGTTTAATTCCATGAAAGGCCTTCAGCAATTCCTTTTTCTCTGAAAAATCCTTTCCCAAAGCGGATCGGAATACTTTTTTGAATGCGGAAAAGATGCCTTCTCCGGATTCCTGCGTCACCACGGCGCACACAAAGGAGTCGTTTTTAGGATCAGACGGTTTGAAATCACCATGTTCATCGATACTGATATACCAGTTTGCCATAAAAAGACTCCTTGAAGTTAACGATTCCCTTTTTTCTAAATATATTTAGCAAAAAAAGGGAATTACATGAAGATTACTATTGAAAACTGCAACAACATTGATAACGGTTCCATCGAAATCGAACCGAACAAGCTCAACATCAAGTATGCAAACAATGGAACAGGTAAATCTTCTATCGCAAAATCCATAAAGGCTTTTGCAACCAATGATCGAGAAAAAAAAGAACTACTCATTCCCTACAAATACCTTGGAAAGGCATCAAAGCCACAATCCAGCGTGACCGGCATCGAAGACATCCACTCCGTCGAAATTTTCGATGACGAATATGTCAACCTTTTCCTTTTTCAAAAAGACAAGACCTCAAAAGAAGAAGTCCTCATCAACGATTCGTTTTCCATTTTCGTCAAGACGCCAGAATATGACGAGAATATGAAAAAGATCAAGGACCAGCTCCAAAGCATTACGCAGACCATCCAGGAACACGAAAAACTAAACGACATCATCAATCTGTTCAACAACTTCATTAAAAAGTGCGGCACCGGAAGCAAGATTGCAAAGAACTCCGACATTATGAAAGCCGATCTCAACACCGGCAACAAGCTCGTAAACATTGCACCGCAATTTGAAAAGTACACCCCGTTCTTGCAGGACCGGGAAAATTTCAACAACGCCAATTGGCTTGCCTGGGTCAACAACGGCATAAACTACATGAAGGACAGGAAAATATGTCCGTTCTGCCTTTCGCCCGTCCAAAAAGAAAACATCGATGCGGCCAATGCTCTCGTCAAGGAATTTGACGAAAAAAAGATTACAAAATTGACAGAGGTGCTCGACGTTTTCAAGAAGATTCGCGTTTTTCTCGACAACGACAATCAAGAGTTTCTCGAACGGATAGAAAATGAAGCCACCGGACTCGATGACGAAAAAATCGAAAAGCTCGTAGAAATAAAAAAAGCCATCAGCGAAGGACTCGAGTCCTTACAGAAGCTCAAAAGGCTTACTCCTTATTCCCTCAACGACATTGACGAACTCATCAAAAATGTCCAGGAGAAAACTCTTGACTTCACCAAGATCGGAAACGGCATCCTGAATAGCGAACAAATGAACGAAATCGCCAAAGAAATGAACGCGATGCTGAACCAGGTATACGAAAAGGCGCGAAACATCAAGACGTCCCTCGACGAACAAAAAAGCATCATACAGAATACAATTGAGACAAACAAGACCAACATCAATGCATTTCTAAAAAGCGCCGGCTACAATTACGAAGTCGATATCGACCAAAAAGACGATACCGCAAACATCTACTTAAAACCGATTGGGCTGGATCACGTTGTAAAGAACACCAAGAACCATTTGAGTTACGGCGAGCGCAATGCATTTGCCATGGTGCTTTTCATGTATTCCGCCATAAAGAAGAATCCCGACCTCATCATTCTTGACGACCCGATTTCGTCTTTTGACGGGAATAAAAAATTCGCATTGCTGAACATGATGTTCTTGCTGAGTCAATCCAATGATCCCGGCGCAGGCGTGCAAAACGAAAAAGCCATGCTGCAAGGAAAAACCGTACTTTTGCTGACCCACGATTTTTCAACGGTACTCGACATCGTCCACACGTTGCACAGATGCTTTCCCGACGCACAAGCGCACTTCCTGAAAAACGCAGACGGGCAACTAAGCGAGCAAAGAATCAAGAACGACGATTTCAAATCCGTACTCAGCATCACCCGTACAATGATAAATTTGGCTAAAGACAATCTGATCAAGGCCGTCCATTTACGCCGCTACCTTGAATTACGTGGCGAAAAGAACGTTGCATACGATATGTTATCAAGCCTGTTGCACAAAAGACAAAAACCAACAGATAGGCAAGGCCGTGAGATATCAGCAGACGACTGTACACAAGCCACGGTACAAATTTGCAAATACATCGAAGGTTTTGATTACGAATCCGAAGTAGAACGCGTCAAGAATGATGACAATCTACGTGAAATCTACCGGAACGCAACGGATTACGAAAAGGTCCTCGTATTCCGCATATTCATGGGCGATGACCGAGAGACTGCGAACAACGTTCTTCAAAAATACATCAACGAACTGTTCCACGTCGAGAACGATTCTATCTATCAACTGGTGCCCACGACATTCAGCAACATTCCCCAATACATCATTGACGAATGCGACAACATCATGGGTTGCACGACGACGGGCTCTACGAATAGTTAAACGGCAATAGGACGGCAGCCTCCCAAAGCGAGAGGCTTGCCTTTAGAGCCTTTGCGAACTCGTCATGGTGACATACATAATCCTTGAACATCGGAGTTTCATCGCAACATTTTTTCAGTAGCCGTTCGTACTCTTTTTGGCACGGTTCCAACTTTTCAGCATTTCCCGTTTCGTTATGTATAGCGATCAGCATCGCCATAACCGAAAGCGCCAACGTACGAACCGTAAAGCCATTTGACTCGACCAGTATTTTATAGGCTTGTTCAAGAATCCTGACAGAATTCCCGTTTCCCTTTTTATACTTGATGAAAGCTCGCCATTTCAACAACAGCGGCCACGGATAATCACCGTCATTATGCCAGAACTGGATATCGTCTTCGAGACCTTCGCTCTCGACCTTGGCCATGTTCAGCTCAAATTCCAGACCGCGCACTCTCAGTTCATTTAGCACCAACCATTGATTGCTCTTATTTTCGATATGCGACTTTTGCCTTTCGAGCCATTCCTTGGCCTTTTCAATGTTTTTCAGCCGGTGGTAAGCCACCGTCAAAAAACTGGCAGGCAAGCACTTATAAAGGTCCGTTGAATTGCGGTAATCTTTTTCGAAAAATTCTATAGCCTTTTCCAAACGCCCAGAAAAGGCTTCGCGCTGCCCCAACGCTCCATAGACCAGTGAACTGACGTCGTCCGGTTGCACCTCCTGGAAGATATCAGCGGGATACTGCACCGCATTTATTTCATCCTGCACTTTTATAATTTCATCCAATTCATAAACGTCAAAATTGTACGCATTGGAATTCATCTCGGCTTCGTCGGCCAGCAGTTTCACATAAAAATTCCACTTTTCATATTTCGAATCAAAGGCTAGCGACCCATCACGCAATTTTTCCTTTATCTTGGAAAAAAACATTCTCTCGTCGCGAGCCAGTCCCGCATCGCCGATGAAGTTCCCATACGTTTTCAAGAATCTTTGCAACAAGGATGAATCAGTAATTTTTTTACTGAATCGATCCAGCAGCACGGGCATAATTGCAGCAACATGGTTCGTCGCATTGCCGTCCGCACCTCGATTCAAAAGCGTCGTTTCAACCGAACTCACAATCAGCGACCAAATTTTATAGTCTGTCGTATGCGAATCGTGCATATCCAGAATTTTTCCCAATTTTGCCACGCATTCGTTATTGTCGCAACGGTAATAACCGGAAAACACCTGCGACAAAAGAATTTCTACAGCCCCCAGGCGGTCGCCGTTTTCAAGATAAGAATCAGCATCACGCCCTAAAGCAAAATTCGACGGCGAGGCACATTCCGGATTCTGGACTAACGCATAGATCCCGCCCTTTTTACCGCTGATGAACTTCTGGAATTCCGGCTTTAGCATATTCGTGACCTGATCGGCCAACGTAGGCAATTCGTTTTTCCCGGCAGCACACAGCTTCACTTTTATCGTATAGCCCCTGTGCTTTTTTTGCAGTTCGGTATTTATGCTTTCGGCCAGCGTTTCGTTATAACGGTCCCAAAGCCTTTTGGGGCAAGAAGATCCCAGCATTCCCAGGCATACGGCATCTCGATTGGCGATTTCTATTTCAATTTTATCGCCCTTTTCGACTTGCGTCACGCCGTTCTGAGGAGAAAAGAACTTATTGATGACTCCGAAAATGGCAGAAATCCACCACTGTTGTGGATTAACAGAAACATAAGGTTTCCCCACGCTCTTGATAACGCGAACAAAAAGAGTCTCGTCCTCAAGCAAATCCTTCAATACATCATTGCGGCGACAGCCTTGCGTACAGCCATGGAACTTTTCAAGAACAGCCTCCCTCTTGGCACAGTCCACACCGCCATACCATTTTTTGCAGACACGGATAAAGTTTTCAAGGAGTTCCGAATTTCTGTTTTTCGTCACTACAGCACAAACAAACGAGCCGTCATTTTGATCCAGATGATCAAAAGACCCCGTTTCGTCAAAGCCGATTCTCCATATAGCCATTTCGTCTCCAATGCCATCGTCAGTAAACCGATTCACCGGAAAAATAAAAAAAGACGTACGCCATTCGGCATACGTCCCCCACATCTTTCGCAAACTACAGGCCAGCGCGGATTTCTGTGGCGAGATTGACCGGAAGTGAATTCCGTACTCGCTTAAGAATGTTGTAAACCTGCTGTCTGGAGCAGCCGATCTTCTCGGCTACATATTCAACGGGTTTCTCTACGCCCTTTGAAAAGGCTTCCAAACAGGCGCAAAGGCATTCCTGGTGACGCTTATCGGCAACTTCAGCGAACAACCGAGAACAGGCGTCTCTCATTTCGTGGTCGTGCTGGTCGTCTTCAAAGCATTCACTGGCTACAGAATATTCGATGTAGTCCGTGCCACTAGAACACGAATCATCATCGTTATGCTGTTCACAACGAGTCAACGGCGTTTCACGATCTGTATGAATCTTGACTTTACGCTTAAGATCCATGAAATGATACAGAATCTTATTCGTAATGTACGTTTTCAACGACGCACTTTCGAAGTCATAGAGACGCAGGGAGCGTTCCGCAACAAGGCAGGCTTCGCTCTTGGCCTCGGACACCGATTCTTCGTCAAATGAAAGACCGTACGCAGTCTTGCCACATGCGTAATACACCGCATTCGTTATTACCTTTTCGTAACGACGAAAGAATTCCTCCTTAAGCTTCTGATCGTCGCTCGCGTTGATTCCGCGAACAAGATCTTCGTCAGAAAGGATGGTGGTATCAACAGAGGAAAGGGAGGTGAAATAGTTACGCATGAAGCATCCTATTCGACCAGTCGAACCCAAGCCAGCGACCACTCGGCCATCCAGCCGTTCAACCGACCGCCTACCCGTGAGGGCTAGCAGTTAGCATTCCGAATCAGCCTTAGCGACCCGAAATGTCCCTATCTATTGACTATTCCTAATATAGATTAATTTCTTTTGCATAGCTTTTTCAGGAGGGTTTGTGCAGCACAGAAATCCACGACTCCCGCCAAGCTCATATCGTCCTTGCTACCGATTTTACTGAGTTTTTCAAAACCACGCAGCATCCTTTCTTTGGCAGGATCCACGCCGACTTCGGCAAGCATCTTCAGCAACTTGAAATAGAAATCGTGAAGGCGTTTGGGGGTTACGTCATAATCGCCAAAGGAATCCTCGATCCCGTCACTACAGCAAAAGACGACTGCCGGCAAATGCAAATTTTTATCGCATTTGCCAAATGCATAGCGGAACAAACCGACCGCATTCGGGGCACACAGAGACGTTGTGTGGTTCTGGAAGCAATTCACATCCCACGGGACAAGCGATTTCCAGCCGACATCCCTTTTATGTTCGCCATTGCGGGTTCCGCTTGATTCCAGGCAAAGCATCCGTCCATCCCCAATGTGCAAGGCAAGCCAATACGACGGAGTCCGCATATACGCCATCAACGTCGTCCCATAAGCTTTTTCAAGGGGATTTGCGTCCAAGCTCTCCTTTTCACCATCAGAAAACGGATGTCTTGCAGAATCATCCTGTATTCCCATTTTCCATTTTTCACATATATGTGCGCACACCTCCCTTATCAAGATTTCTTCTCTAGGATGGTCCGCAATTTGTGCCCGGTATTCGGCAAGCTGTCTTTCGCGCAATTTTTCAAATTCGCTCACGTCGGCATCGCTTTTAGCATTTTGCCAAAGCGGGTCGTCATCACGATCATCCGTACATACAGTTCCAATGCCGTAATCTTTTTCAAAAACGGCTGAATCCTTATATTTTTCTGCAAATCGGAGCAGAACCTCCTTTGCAGATTCCGCGGCAATTCTTGCGCCCACATCGCTCCGCACATGAATTTTGCTTCCGTGCCCGTCGCAAACAACAACGACCTGCACATCATTTTCAGGAGATTCATAAGACAACGAATAGTCCTGACAGGGCAAGCCACTCACGATATGGCCGGCCCCTTTTTGACTGACCGCAAACGTTACCATATCCACAATCTCTACTTCCAATCGCTCCAGTCATCGGTTCCAGAATTCGAGGCGCAGAGACCAACGTCAACGCCCTTAAGGTTTCCGTCATTGGCAATCGCATTAGAAAGTGACTGTTGCATTTGCAAGCTTGGATCCGGAATTGCGGAGCCATCACCACCGACGGACGCACTTTGCGATGCCACCGTCGAGATGCTAACGCTAACAGTACGGATCATGTTCTTCAGCTGTTCAACATTGTGGACAGTAATGACGGTTTCAGGATTCCCGGTAAATTCCTGCAAGATTTCCTTATTGGCATCATCGCCAATAGCGATGGCAACTTTGACACCGATTTTAAACCAGGGATTTTCCCTGAGCTTTTCCAGATTGCGAATATACGCATCGGTGGGATTGCCATCCGAAAGCAAGATGACCGCGGGAGCACGGCAACCCGTGGGTTCGCCCATAAAGCCATTAGATTTCGAGAGCTTGGTATTGAGCTCAGCAAGCGCCTTTCCAAAAGCGGTCATTCCCCCCGTACTGAGATCTTGCCACTGGAACTTTTCGGCCTCGACGGGTTGCGAGAACATCCATTGGGCATCATTGTTGAATTCCAGGACAGCAATTTTTATCTGGGAGTCTCCGCAATTACGGGAGATTTCACCAACATCCAGCAGGGAATCGCGTACAGCGGCGTTCAACGATGCAATTTTTGCACCCTTCATACTGCCCGACGTATCGACCATAAAAATCAGGTGGGTCACTCGGCGAGGGAGCTGTTCAATTTCAAACGGATCAGTCGTAGCCATTTGGTACCTCTTTTTAGTTGTTTGCGGTTTGTATCACACCTTCGCAGCCCTGGTTCCCGAAGCGGATGACGTACCCTTCGCGAGCGGGCATCGATTTTGACGGCGGAAGCATTCTGTTTTCGCCATTCGAGCAGGTCACAATCCACGAGCTCTTGGACTTGTTCAGCAAGCCGATTTGCCCCTTGTTCTCGATAACGTTTGCTGCGGTTTCATCGAATCGTTCGTCAACGCCCATAGCAATGCACAGTGGCAAACTATGCCCAGAAACAAGCGGAACCTTAAACTTCCCGATTTTGATATATGGGTAAGCAGAAAACTTCTGGCCGCAAAAAACGCATTTCTTTTCGGCATCATCCGGGTCGATAAAAGTTTTGTTCTTGCATAAAGGGCACTGCGCAAAAGAAGCACGGACCTGCAACAAGATGTCCTTCCATTCTCTTTCGCTAACGCGCCTTTTCCCGTCTTTCTGGGCTTCGCCGGAAAAGGTTCTGCAAAAGGCATCCTGCAAAATTCTGGGATAAATGTTCCATCGGCGCAGGACATTCCTGTGGAATCGTTCATCCGGAGCATTGCTGCGATTTTTAGGATCCATGATGAACACAGATTCAAAACCGAACAGTTTCTTTGCCATTTCGGGATTGTTGTCGCACGGGCAACTCAGATAGAACTTTCCTTCGAACGGGCGGTTCATATAAATCAGCATGAACAGGCACACCGCCAGCGAATAATAGTCCGTGTAAACATTGGGCTTTGCGATGCCCTCGACAATCTCAGGCGCCATATAACCCGCCTTGCCCAAGATCCCCAAATTCTTGTCATTCGGAGCCACGTTGTCATTGTCGCAAATCAGCACATCACCGGTTTGAGGATTGATGAAAAAATTTCCATCGTTCATATCCTGATAACTGTAACCGTTACGATGCAGTTCCCAAAATGCCTTGACAATCTGCAGGCAGGCGTTCAGCTGGGCATCCACGCTAGCGAACTTCGCTCTAGCCAAAATGAACTGGCACATATCCATATACCCCGCCGGGCGCAATTCCATAATGTAGCCAAAACTACCGTGCTGGCGCTCGGTAATGAACAGCGGCCAAACAAAGTTCTTGTTCGGCGCGCCACGATGGACATTTTTTTCAAGATTGTCGTAAAAATCATCGCTATACGGCACCGTGTACCACTTGAGAGCATATTCCTTGTCGCGAAGTTTCACCTTATACACGATGCCTTGACCACCACGGCCCAATTCGCTGATGATCTGGCACGATTCACCACCCTTTACAGAAACATTCCAACCTCTGTTCAATTCAATCATATTCATCCCTCAAATTTTCAAGGTTCACAATCCGTTGCCCTATATTTTATCGTCTGAGGTTTTTGATTTGTAAAGAGATCCGCAATAATATTTGCATAAAGTCTTAGTCCGCCAAAGATTTGACCTTATTCCAAAGTCTCGCTCCAGCGACAGAAACGGTTTTAAGGCCCTTTTTTGCCTTGCCGATCAGGCTGTAATTATCAAGTTCATCTTCGGCAGAATCATTACCATAGTTCTTCGCGACAGTCACAGGTTCATCACCTTCCGTATTTTCGGCAAAGGGATCCGCACCGGCAGCCACCAGCGCCTTGACAATACAGCCGTCGGCATAGCGTGCCGCCACGTGCAAAGGCAAGTTTCCTTCGGGATCCGCTCGCGAAACATTGGCCCGGCGTGCAATCAGATATGCCACTCGGCTTGCGCTATTTTTTTGAATCGCATAGAACAGCGGAGTTTTTCCGTCACGGTCCAAAGCATCAATACGGGCGCCGTACTCCAACAAAATATCCATCCACATTTCGGCATTGCGCATCAACACGGCTTCATGTATCAGCGTTTTTCCATTCGCAAAGATTCTTGTCGCAGTGTTACGATCATTTTGCAAAAAGAACTTCAGCACTACCGGTTTCTTTTGCGACAAGGCCATCTCGACAGGCGCTACATTATTGTGCATCAACGACATATTTGCGCCATAAGACCGCAACAATTTCAAAGCAGTCACGTCGTCATTTCCAATCGCATAATGAATCGCCGCACGGTTCGTTTTTCGATCTACAAAATTCACATTCGCACCAAGTTTCAAGTAAAATTTCGCAGAATCCAAAACGTGCCTACGAATTGCCGAAATAAAGAACTCGTCCTTATACGTAAAGTCCAACAGATACTTCGACGCCCTGTTTTTCACTACCGTCATCGGAGTTGCGCCATTCACGTTTTTATCGTGAACGGAGAGCCCCAAATCCATAAGTTTTTTTGCAATATCGGCATTGTTCTTATGGACAGCAACAAAGAGGACCGTTTCGCCATTGCGATCTTTCGCATAAATGTCAGCGCCCGCCTTACGCAGTTCCGCAAACATCATAAAATTGTAACGGACCGCATAATGGATCAACGGAATCCCGTATTCGTCGCGGGAGTTCACATCGGCCCCATACCCGACAAGTTCCTTGAATAATGTTTGGTCATTCCTTTTGACGGCGTCAAAAATCAGCCGATTCTTCAATCGGTAATGATTCAAGAAATTCCTGTTAGCAGAACTTGAAGCGTACGATTCCGGCAAACGTCCCTGGTTGTCCGTAACGTCCGGCTTTAGCCCCAACATCAACAAATGGCGAAGCATATCCACACAGCCCTCTTTTGCAGCAAAGTGCAACAAGGTTTGGCCCTTTTCATCGACGTAATGCAAGTCGGCGCCACCACGATACGCCAAATTCTTGTCGAGCTCTACAACATTTCCGTTTCCGATGTCCTTCTTAATCTGGTCGATCTTAAAATTGGCGTCATCCAGGATGCACTCCATACGACTCGATTTTGCGAAGGTTTTCAGACGCCCATAATTCGCCTGGATCCAGCGATGAGATTTCGAGCGAAGAAATTTTTCGACATAGCTCACGAAGTCCGTCTCCACAGCATCTTCAAAAGGAGTCTTGTTCGCCTCATTCGTCAGTGATTCATCGGGATTGAATTTTTGCAAAGAGTCCAGCAATTCTTCAGAGGCGAGGCGCATCGCATAATGCATCGGCGTATTACCCAAAGAATCGCGACTGTTGATATAGACGCCACTGCGCAATAGTTCTGCGGCATATTTGGCATCACCCACAGAACAAGCATCAAACAGCTTTTGAACTTTCAAGGACGGATCATTTGGAAAGCGAGCATTTTCAACCTTTACGTAATAGACAACATAAGCCAACAAAAATACGCTGACCAAGACCGCAAAAAATCCAATGCGACGAACGCGTCTCGCATTCCCCAATGCCCTTTGGGACTGGGATATTGTCTTGTGCGCTTCGGTCTGAACCCTTTGTGCACGACTTTCCAAATCCGTAATCTGACGCGTAAGCCCCGCCATCGTCCCCTCAAGCGAGACCATCTTGGCCAACCGGATATAGCCAAGCGCATACGCATAACATTCAACGACGTAGTCACTAATCGGGCGTTCCAAATGAGAATTTACAGCAAACGACTGCTGCAACTGCTTCACGTACAAATCCCACCCCGAAACATGTTTGCCATCCAACAGAATCTTTTTGCCAATACAGCACCTCTGCGCCGACAGAATGGCATTCCGGTATTCGCCGTATTCTTCCCCGTATTCATCAGCCAGCATACTGTTCAAGCGTCCATCCGCAACGATATCACGTCCATACTTCTGAACCAACTCGCGCATTTTCTGGTGCAATTCGGAATTAGATGTCATTTTACAACGTTCCTTGATAAACCCAATAATGTTATCGTACGATATCCGCAGATTGTCAAATTGCAGGCTCCATAAAAAAAGCCCGATTATTCATCGGACTTCATTTTTCTGAATCGCAAACTGTTATGAGGAACCAATCTTCACACGTCCGTTTCGACGTCCTGATATTCGATGGTTTCCTGTTCCGTCGGAAGCGGGCAATTAGAATCCGGCTTCGCACCGAGCAGTTCCAACTTGCGGCAAGTCGTCAGAACGCTTTGACCCTTTTCGGCAAATTTGGACATTCCATTCTTATACGCCTTCTGCGCTTTTTCGAGCGAATCTCCAATGACACGCATCTGCTTTACAAACTGCCCGACGCGATTGAGCATTTCGTTCGCCAGCTCAAAGACCTTCTGCTGATTTTGGGCCTGCTGGATCTGGCGCCAGGTAAGCTTGATCATACGGAGGGCTGCATAAAGCGTTTGTTCGTCGGCGATGAAGACATTTTTCTCCATTGCATCACGCCAAAGAGAAGGTTCCTTGTTGAGGGCGACCCAAAGAGCCGCCGAACGCGGGACGAACATAATCACGAAATCCATTGTCTTTTTCGGAGCTTTCACGTAGCGGGAATAATCCTTCGTCGAGAGTTCCTTCACGTGCTTCTTGAGACTTTCGATATGATTCTTCAAGAATTCCTTGCGCTTTTCGGGATCCTCCGCAGAAGCGTAATCAAGAAAGTCCTTCATCGAAACTTTCGAGTCGATAATCACGTCCTTCGTCGTATCAAGATGGACAATGACATCGGGGCGCAAAAGGCTACCCGTCGCATCGGAACGTACCGCACTTCCGTCCGCTTCACGAAGCGAAGCCTGCACATCAAAATGCACACCCGCTTCGAGGCCAAGAGCCTGCAAAAGCTCTTCGAGGACGCGTTCCCCCCAGTCCCCCTGAATCTTGCTGTCGTGCTTGAAGGCTCGAACCAGATCTTCGGCGGACTGCTTGGCAGCCGCATTCGATTCAATCGACTGCTTCAGCACCTCCTTCAATGCGGAATTGGCGTTAGTCTGCTGCAAGGTGGTATCGTTCATGGTCTTTTCCATCTTGGCGATGGTTTCCTTGAGCGGGTTCACCAGCTGTTCCATAGTCGCGTTGCCAGATTCCGTAATCTGCCTTTCGCGCAACTTGACCATTTCTTCAGTCGCATTTTTCGCCTCGGCGACAAGACGTTTCGAGATTTCTTCAAAATGTTCTTTCTGCTCGTTCAAGGCAATCTGATGGCGCTTTTCGATTTCAAGCTTTGTACTTTCGAGCTGTCTTGACGAAGCATCCTTCTCTTCGGCAATCCGTCTTGCGGCTTCCTCCTTGACTTCGACAACTTTACGGGATTCCGATTCTAGCTGACTACGCAACACGGCGACCTGCGTTTCAAGCTCCGAGCCAGCCTGCCTCACATCGGACACCTGTTGGGCACTTTTGACACGGGCCACCAGAAAACCGATGACTGTTCCGAGGACGGCACAAAGAATAGCGATTGCAACTGCCATAAAAAACTCCTTTCACTTATTATATCGCCACAAAAAATTTAATTGTCAATAGGTCTAAAAAAATTTCATCTAAAAAGATACGGCAACATCCTCATATTATGGTAATACGTCACCATCTTATATTCGGGAGATTCCATGATATGCTTCGGATCATCGATACGGATGCACCGGATCGGGTAAAGATTTTCGGGTTTCATCTTGCAGATACCCATCGCCGCCGTCCCCCACTTTCTTTCGTCCTCACTATAATCATTTGGAGGGACAACCGTGGCAAAGCCATCCGAAGTCCAGACGACACTCAGCGAATCGACATACTCAAACCGTTCCGTTTCAACGTTGTAGAACCCGGAAAGGTTCAGTTCCAGGGTATCAACAAAACCATAATTTTTTTCGAGCAAGCGTGACCGCAAGCGTTTAAGCCCGCTCGGATCCGCCGAATCGACTTTCAATATCGGGCTAAAAGTCGGGTAATAGCTCATACGTCCATTCCAAAAATGGAGCCCTGCATTCTGGATGGCACTAGCAACAGTCCAGCCGGCCGGGCAGGCATTGTACCTTTCAGCAAACGGATAATAACGCCCCCTTTCGCAGGTGGAATCCAGACATTTGCTGCACCGGGTCCTGTACCGCAAATTTTCGACAAAAAGATGGAAGGTAACCGTATCACCCGCCAAGAATCCGGAATCCTGTTCCGAATAGCTGCACCCCCTATATCCGGCGAATTTCAGCACCGTATATTCGTTGCTGTCACGCGGGTCAACGAATTTTTCCAGCTTTTGGAAATAGTATTCGTCCAGATTCTCTATAGAACAGTGAGAATACGGACGATCCTCTTTTGTCAGGGCATAATACAGTTCCACCAACCCATAACCGCTCAACAAACCGACAGTAAAAAAAAGAACAGTCACTGCGACCTGCTTGACGAGAGTTTTGACATCAAAGCGAATCAATCGACCTCCTTGAAAAAGCGTCCATTTTATATATCGCCAGGAGATTTCAAATTGTCAAAAAAATGGGAAAAAATCAAAATGTCAGGATTTGACACTTCGAGGATCTATATTTGTCATCCCACAGATAAGGAGAAGTCGATGAACAAAACCCAGGTCAACAGCGCCAACCTCAACGACATCGTCAAGGCAATCCAGAATGCGACCAACGAAGACATCCGCGCCAAAGCGATGAGTGAGCTTTGGGAACTCTGCGGAACACGAGTCGCAAACTTGATGACCGGGAAATCCTACGTGATCGACTCCGATTTCAGTCTATGGAATTGCACCCCCTCGGAACGCCGCGAGAGCCTCATGGGAGACGCCTTTTTTGTATTCCACGACGCCGTCATAAAATTTGACGTTACCCTCGGCGTACCGTTTATGGCATACATTACGCAAATGATTTCGTGGAACCTGGCCTCGGCCAAGCGCAAGAACGCGAAGCTCACCAAGCGCGAAAAATGCACCGATTTTTCGTTGGAATGCAATCCGTGCAACGAAGAGGATTCCTACGAAGAATTTGACATGATCAACACGCTCAGAAACATTCAAAGCGAAGACGACTTCGAAGAAGACTGTTACAGAAGGGACGGCATTACGGCCATCCGGCAAATCCTCGAGGGATTCCCAAAATTGCAGGATTACTTTAACGTCACCCAGGAAATCTGCAACGACGGCGACACCTACTGCGATGCCGAGGCCGCAAGACGCTTGGGCTGTACCCGCGCCAACATCGGGCAACTCCGCAAAAGGCTGATGCAGTTGCTGATCGAAAACGGTCTTGTTCGCGACTGCCGCATGCTCATGGCCGCTTAGTTTTTCAAAAATTTTTCTAAATTTGGGCGCATGGCAGAAAAAAAGAAAATTCTCGTAATGGTCGCTAGTCCCAAGAATGAACGCAGTGGAACGCTCATCCCAACAAAGGCGTTTGTCGAAGGGATCGAACAAAACGGCGACTACGAGACTGAATACATCTTTATCGACAAGATGCATATCAAACCCTGCCGTGGCTGCCTCAGTTGCTGGGGCCGCAAGGACGGTTCCTGCTTCATCAAGGACGACGATGTTCCGATGATCCGCGAAAAGCTCACCAACTCGGACATTGTCATCTGGAGTTTTCCGCTGTTTTTGTTCAGCGTTCCCGGCCAGATGAAGGTCTTGATGGACCGCATCGTGGGCATGGTTCACCCTTATATGGGCCAAAAACTGAAAGATGGCGAAAATGCCATGAGCACCCCGCTACACGGACTCCAGTTCCAAAAAGAAGGCCAAAAGATCATTCTGCTTTCGAGCTGTGCCTGGATGGACCTGGACGTGGTTTACGAACCGGTCCGCAAGCAGTTCGACATCATTCTCGGTCACGAAGGCTACACGCTTATCGCCTGTCCGCAGATGCGCGCGCTCGACCACCGTGGCGGTCCGCGCCGCTTGAACATACTCCGTGACAAGTACCGCAAGGGCGGCGCCGAACTAGCAACGACCGGCAAGCTTTCGCAGGATGCCATCGACCTGATGCAAAAGCCGATCTTTAGCGATGACGCCTACGAAACGCTCGTGACCGAATTCGTGACGCACATGTTCGACCGCGACGATAACTTTTAGTAGGAAACTAGAAGTAGACAGTAGGAAGTGCTCCCGCAAGGCGGGAGCGTTTTTTTTCCACGCAACGACATAAAAACAGAAAAACCCTGGCAGATGCCAGGGTCTGTGAGCCTCAAGCGACTCGTATCAACGAGTCGTGGAGGCGAGAGTGAGGCGATATCACATTCTCGTATTTGCGATAGAGCCGAACGGTCTTATAAAAAAGAAAAACCCTGGCAGAGCCAGGGTTTTTCGTAAAAGCAAATTCGCAGATTAGCGCTTGCTGAACTGGAAGTGCTTACGAGCCTTCTTGCGGCCGAACTTCTTAC
>Ga0310786_10004375_pt1 | contig 19738 bp, 10 predicted proteins | sample AusTroGonzalo_MG_FD_203881 | JGI IMG/M metagenome (GOLD analysis project Ga0310786, IMG submission 203881) | Bovine rumen microbial communities from tropical cattle in Woodstock, Queensland, Australia - Gonzalo_03 (v2) (version 2) | ecosystem: Host-associated > Mammals > Digestive system >... | reverse complement strand
CGCCTTTGAAACGGGGGCCGTTCTCAATGGGCCAGGAAAGCGGACGCACGGCAATGCTCAGTTCTTCCTCCAATTCGTCGAGCAGGTCAAACGGGTCCTTGGTCTCACGGTCCATCTTGTTGACGAAGATGATTACAGGGGTATTCCTCATGCGGCACACCTCCATCAGCTTCAGGGTCTGAGCCTCCACACCCTTGGCACCGTCTATCACAATGATCACGCTATCCACTGCCGTGAGGGTACGATAAGTGTCCTCGGCAAAGTCCTGGTGTCCAGGAGTGTCGAGGATGTTGATCTTGTAGTCGTGATAGTCAAACTCCATCACACTGGTGGTCACGGAGATGCCACGCTGTTTCTCGATGTCCATCCAGTCACTGGTGGCCGTCTTGCGGATTTTGTTACTCTTCACGGCTCCAGCCACCTGAATCTGTCCGCCAAAGAGCAGCAGTTTCTCAGTGAGCGATGTCTTACCTGCATCAGGGTGAGCTACGATGGCGAAAGTACGCCTGCGAGAAATTTCGTTGTTCATCTTTACTTCTTTTCTTTTGGGGTGCAAAATTACGAATAAACGAGAGAAGAGCCAAATTTATTTGAGCTTTTCCAAGTGGGAGTAATTTCAGCGAAGCTAAAATTACGGAAAGTCGAGAGAAGAGCCAAATTTATTTGAGCTTTTCCAAGTGGGAGTAATTTCAGCGAAGCTAAAATTACGGAAAGTCGAGAGAAGAGCCAAATTTATTTGAGCTCTTCCGAGTGAGAGTAATTTCAGCGAAGCTAAAATTACGAATAAACGAGAGAAGAGCCAAATTTATTTGAGCTTTTCCAAGTGGGAGTAATTTCAGCGAAGCTAAAATTACGGAAAGTCGAGAGAAGAGCCAAATTTATTTGAGCTTTTCTGAGTGGGAGTAATTTCAGCGAAGCTAAAATTACGGAAAGTCGAGAGAAGAGCCTAATTTATTTGAGCTCTTCCGAGTGAGAGTAATTTCAGCGCAGCTAAAATTACAAAGGTTGAGCAAATATTTGCTCCGTAATCTATCAGGTCAGCCAAACAACTCTGCCAATGTGACTTGCCGTTGTATTCTTCCGCTATATTTGTTAGTCACTATTCCGAAACTGGTAATAAGTGTCAGCATCAGTGACTTACGTGTACCTGTCTGACGCAGAAAGGTCTCAAGTTTATTCTCAAAATCGGCATCGTCAGCCTTGGTTATCTCATAAACTCCTCGTGCAAATTTCATCTCACAGATATTCACTGTCTGGTCAGCACGATCTATCAACAAATCAATCTGCGCTCCCTCTCCTTCTCCCTTGGCCGTCCAACAACAGGCATTACTCTGCACACCAGATATGCCCAATACTTTCTTGATTTGACCAATATGGTTTAGGCAAAGCATCTCAAAAGCACAACCGCTCCAAGCTCTATACCTCGCACTATTCAGTGAATTAGTCCAGAAAGCCTCATCATGGTATTTGTTTTCCTTCTCAAAATGGAAATGAAACAACGTAAATGCATCGGTAAGCTGATAAAGCATGTCTCGCTTGGTCTTATCAAAGGGGACATAACTACGGATGAACCCACATTTCTCCAGCTCCTCCATCGTGGTGGAAAATTTTTTGTTGTTGTTCAATCTGGTGTATTCTAATATCTGTTTCCTTGTCAATCCCTTGGCTTTGACAGCCAGCGCAGTGACAATAGCTATATGGTCACCTGCCTGTTTATAGAGTGAGCGGTAAAGATTCTCAAACTCGTTATGAAATTCTCCGTTAACGGCGAAAAAAAGTCGGTCAATATTCTGCGCCACACTTTCTTTCGGATTCATCAGTGAATAATAATAAGGTATGCCCCCCATCACCATATAGCACTCGGCTATTTCTTTTTGACGATAGCCAAAACCATAAGCCTTGAAATAGTGCTCACTCTCCCTCAATGTAAAGGGAGCGATATAGAGTTGATGCGTGGCACGGTTATGCAAACCTCCACGATTGTTGACTATATTATCTATCATCCAGGAGGTGGCCGATCCGCAAACAATGAGCTTGATATCATCACGGGCAGAAGCCCAGTCATTCCAGAAATGTTCAAAGGCACCTATGAATTGGGAACGGGCTGTATCAAGCCAAGGCAGTTCATCAATAACTATGACTTTCTTCCCCGAGGGAAGACTTCCAAGGTAAGACTCCAGCTCATCAAATGCTTCTAACCATGACTTAGGCAGTCTTACTTCTGGGTATGACTTACGCAAGGTGATGTAGAAATTAGCCAACTGTTCACGTAAGGAGGAATTTTCCATACCCGTCAGCGCAAAACTTACCTCATTGCCCACAACCTGACGAATAAGGAATGTCTTACCAACACGCCGTCTACCATACACTGCCACAAACTCCGACCGCTTGGAGTCAAGATACTCTCTCAGCAAACTCCGTTCATGCTCTCTGCCTATCAATTTCTTTCCCATAAATCATGTAGCTTAAATTCCATACAAATGTACAAAGGAAATTTGATTTCAGCAACTTTTATCATCCAAATCTGCTGAAATAGGGCAAGCAAACACTTATTTCAGCAGCTTTCGTAATTATAATCTGCTGAAATAAGGAGGATAGATGTACATATCAGCAGATTTCATCATAGAATAATTCCGAGAAAAGCCAAATTTATTTGAGATGTTCCGAGTGAGAGTAATTTCAGCTTCGCTAAAATTTATCTATCCCCCTGTTTTTCTTTGTCTTATTTTATGACCTATACCCCCAAAAAACGACAAAGAATTTTCAACCCTCCTAATAACAAAATCAAAGAACAAAGTAAACTTTTGAAAATAAAAAGTTTTTTTAAGAAATTTAGAACAATAATTATATTAAATATGAACAAAATTGACGAACAATCTTAAATTTAATATAAATATCAGACTATTTAACTTAATTACCGGTTCTGTTGCAGTCGTTTCACGCGATGCTATCGCTGAGCAGCCAGTGGCAACCTTCGCTGAGGCTCTACAAGGTCGTGCAGCTGGTGTGTACGTATCTGGTGGTGGTGCTCCTGGTGCTGGAACTACCATCCGTATTCGTGGTGTAGGCGGTATGAACGGTTCTGACCCATTGATCATCGTAGATGGTATCCAAGGTGTATCAGTGAACTCAGTAAATCCCAACGACATCGAGTCATTCCAGGTATTGAAGGATGCTGCTGCCACCGCTATCTACGGTGCCCGTGCTGCCAACGGTGTGATCATCATCACCACCAAGCAGGGTAGCAAGGAAAGCCGAGTGAACGTATCTTACAATGGTTACATTGGTATGAATACCATGGCCAATAAGGGTTATGACCTGCTCACTGGCTGGGACTTCATGAAGTTTGAGGAAGAAGGTTTCAAGAACCAGATTGCCTACAAGGGAACCAATGTAAATGACCTGGTGAACGACCAGTTCGGCCAGTTGGTTGACGATATGGGCAACGTGACTGCTTCTGGTCACCTGACCATGCCTTACACCACCGTTCCTATGCAGCAGTCTGTAGATCAGATTGCAGCCATGTTTGGTGTAACCAACTACGATCCTAACACTACCGCAGGTCGTGCTCCTGTGCTGCAGGCTTTGAAAGACAACTATCAGGCCACTAAGAACGGAGCCTATACATTGTCTGCTTACTACTACAATATGGACGTACTTGGCATGTCAGAGCAGGAAGCCCGTAAGGGTACCGACTGGTATGACCTGGTAACTCGTACAGGTGTCGTTACCAACCATGAGGTTTCTCTGCAGGGTGGTGGCGAGAAAGGTATGTACGCTACTTCTGTGGGTTACAACAGCACAGAAGGTCCTATCAAGTCTTCTAAGTTCGAGCGCTATTCAGTGCGTATGAACGCCACCTACAATCCTACCAAGCATTTCAGCATCGGTATCAACAACAACATGGCGTTGATGAACACCTACGGTGAGCGCGGTGGACAGGGTGACGGTAGCACCTTCGGTCAGACATATACCACCAAGTCTTGGCAGGCTCCTTACAACGTATCTGGCGACTTCGCTGGCACACAGGGTAATGCAGGTCGTAATACACCTCCTCATGTAACCGTAGCTCGTGCTAAGTACAACCTCAGCCGCAATATTCGTATCAACACCGCAGCTTTCGTTGAGATTAAGGATCCATGGATCAAGGGTCTGTCTCTGCGTTCTCAGTTCTCTGTAAACGTAAATGGTGGCTGGAGCCGTTCTATCAGCTGGAGAAGTATCATCTGGGATAAGGAAGGTAGCGAACTGAACTCTTACAGCGAGTCTGCAAACTGGGGCTTCAGCTGGCAGTGGACCAACACCGCTACTTACAAGACCAAGATTGCCGACAAGCACGATGTGACCTTCGTGGCTGGTACTGAGGCTTTGAAGGAAGGTATCGGTTACAACCTGAGTGCTGCCCGCAACGGCTACGCTTTCGAGCGTATCGAGAACACCTGGCAGATCAACAACGGTGACTCTTCTACATCTACCAACTCAGGTAGCATGAACAACCGTTCTAATATGTTCGGTCTCTTCGCACGTGCCGACTACTCTTACGAAGGCAAGTACCTGGTAACAGCCACTATCCGTCGCGATGCATCTTCCCGATTCTCTGAGAACAATCGTTGGGGTACCTTCCCAAGCGTATCTCTTGGTTGGCGTATTTCTGACGAGCCTTTCATGGCCAAGGCACATGAGACTTGGTTGGACGACCTGAAGATCCGTGCCGGTTATGGTACTACGGGTAACTCAAACATCGATGCTTACAACTACGCATTCGCTTATGGTACAGGTAACGGCTATGTATATGCTATCGATGGTAGCGACTCTAAGGCCAATGCCGGTTATGGTTTGTCAAAGCTGGGTGACTCTAACGCTAAGTGGGAGACCTCTAAGATGTTCAACGTTGGTTATGACCTCACCGCTTTCAACAACCGTCTGACTTCTACGTTCGACTTCTATATCAAGAAGACTACCGACATGTTGGTTCCTGCTCCTTGGTCATATCAGACCGGTTTGGCCAGCAGACCATACGCCAACGTAGGTGAGATGAAGAATACCGGTATCGACTTCTCTATCGGTTGGAGAGACAAGATTGGCCAGGTATCTTACAACATCAACGCCAACGCTTCTTGGTATAAGAATGAGGTAGTGAAGTTGGGTGCTTCTGACCTGTTCTATGGTTCTCGTCTGACTGATATCACTATCACCACTCCAGGACAGCCTATCGGTATGTTCTTCGGTTATGTAGTGGATGGAATCTATCAGAGCGACTCCGATGTAACCAACTACGGTATCCTGCCTTACGGTGCTAATCCAGAGAACTGGAAGACTTCTGAATACATCGGTCGTTACAAGTTCAAAGATCTGAACGGTGATAAGAAGATTGACCAACGCGACCGTGAGATTATCGGTAATCCTCATCCAGACCTCACTGGTGGTGTGAACCTCAGCCTGAACTGGAAGAACTGGGATTTGAGCACTTACCTGTACTACTCTATCGGCAACGATATCTTCGCTCACTATAAGTATTATACTCACTTCGGTAACCTGGGTTCAACCTACAGCTACGACCGTCGTGACAACTCTTGGAGCCCAACCAATCCTAACGGCAAGTACCCAATGTGGATCGGTTCTGCTGCTGAAGCTACTGAGTCTGGTAACGTTTCTAACTCTATGTACATTGAGGATGGTTCATTCCTGCGTATGCAGACTTTGACTTTAGGTTACACTCTGCCACGTAAGTGGGCTCAGGCTGTGACTATGTCAAGAATCCGCGTTTATGCTCAGATGTCTAATGTATTCACTATCACTGGTTATTCTGGTTTGGATCCTGAAGTTAACCGTGTGGATAGCGATAGAAACAAGGGTGTTGACTATGGTGCATACGGTATGCCACGTCAGTATATCTTTGGTGTAAACATCAGCTTCTAATAATGATTTGACTTTCAGAAAAGATAGTTTCTCCCCAACCCCTCCCTTCGGGGAGGGGAACTTGGAGGAGGCTCATTAACAAGAAGAAAGGTTTAATAACTAAAAACTTTTAAATTGAAATACAATATGAAAAAAGCTATATTATATTCAGCTATGGCGTTAGCAGCTACCATGTCGATGACAAGCTGCGGTGACGACTTCCTGGTGCTGGAACCTGTGGGTGCTGTGACGGAGTCAACGTTGCAGGATGCTCAAGGTGTTGACTATGTGTTGACTAAGGCTTACGCTAACCTGTATGCTCCTGGACGTGACTACTTTGCTGTTCCATTGGTAAACTACACTTATGGTGATTGCTTCGGTGGTGATGCCAACAAGGGTTCTGAGTTTGCTGACCAGTCCGACTTTACTGAAATTGAGACTTACTCATTCAATGCTGCCAACGGTTATCTGCGTAGCAAGTATCGTTTTGTGTATGATGGTGTGAAATATGCCAACGATGCAGAGCGTATTGCCAACCTGACATTCGAGGCTGGTAAAATTACCGATGCCGAACTTACTTTGGTGAAGGCTCAGACTGCTTTCCTGCGTGGTTTGTTCCACTTTGAGGCTGTGAAGCTGTTTGGTGCTGCTGTTCCTTATGTAAGCTATGAAGCTTCTATTTCTTCTACCGATCCTAAGGTAAGCAATGTAGATGAGAGTGGTAACTACATCTTCATCTGGGACAAGATTATCGAAGACTTCGACTATGCTTATAAGAATCTTCCTGCTTCTTGGGGTGCTGGTCAGCAGGGGCGTGTAAACAAGTGGGCTGCTGCCGCTTACGAGGCTAAGGTGCTGATTTATCAGGCTTCTCCTTATACGGGTGCTGAGAATGGTGCTGGCAAGTCAGGCAATTGGGCTACCGCCAAGGCTCTGTTGGAGCAGATTATTGCCAACGGGTGTGACTCTAAGGGTACTAAGTATAGACTGGCCAACACCTACGAAGAGCTCTTTGTAGCTGGTAAGAGTGACTGGACCGGTGAGTCTGTATTCGATATTCAGGCTACCATCGTAGGTACTTCTAACAACAACCCATCTGCACTGCTCGGCGGCTCTCACATCGCAATGGCCGGTGCACTCGGTGGTGGTTGGGGTTTCTTCCAGCCTTCAGTTTATCTGACTTCTTCTATGAAGGTGGATGAAAACGGTCTGCCAGTGAAGAACTTGGGTGACACGATGTCTAAGCCCGCCAAGGTGCCAGATTTGGATGCCAACGGCAATGAGCAGTATGATGATGAGGGCAACCTGAAGTTGAAGGAGCTTATCAATACTGAATTGGATATCTTCGTAGATCCTCGTCTGGACTATGCGGTAGGTCGTTTCGGCGTTCCTTACTACGATTGGGGTACTCCTACAACAGTTGGTGGTTGGGTACGTTCTACCTCTAACGGTGGTTATTTCTTGAATAAGAAGTATATGCCTAAGAAGGCTGATAAGGGTAGCTTGAGTAACTCTAACTCAACTGGTTCAACAGCAAAGAACCACCACTTGATCCGCTATGCTGATATCCTGTTGTTCTATGCTGAGTGCTGCATTGAAACCGGTGATAATGCCAAGGCTTTGGATTATATCAATATGGTACGTGCGCGTGCTGCCAATTCATTTGTAAAGGCAGATGCTACTACCACTGGTGGTCCATACGTTCTTGAAGACCTGGTGAATGGAACAACTCAGACAGGTGCTGCAGGTAACTATCGTATCGGTTTGTGGCCTGCTGGTACTGATGCAAGAATGGCATTGATGGCCGAGCGTCACATGGAGTTGGCACTCGAAGGCCACCGCTGGTTCGACCTTGCCCGTTGGGGTGTTGCTCAACCAGAGGTTCAGAGCTTTATCAACTATGAGTCCAACTACTTGGTGAAGTATCAGAACAAGAGTTACAACTCTAAGTGGGTGATGTTCCCAATTCCAAGTGATGAGATTAACACAATGCAGGGTCTCTTGGTTCAGAACCCAGCATGGAAATAATAGTGGTTACATAAAGGTATTAGGTTATTCCATAAAACACAGCATTTTGTAACGGGACCAACCTAAAAATTGGATGTAAAATGCGATAGGGGTGAGCCATGAGGCCCGCCCCTATTATTCAAACAAACCTTTTTCATACAATGCGAAGTATCTGTTCTATAATGTGTCTGTTGTTCTTGTTCGTCTCCTGCAATCCTTCTATCGAAGTAAGCAGGCAGACGGACGAGGATATAATTATCATACCTGATTACAAGGACGTTACTATTCCTCACAATATCGCTCCGCTCAATTTCCAAGTGGCATATGAGTTGGAGTTGGCGCTGCTTGTCAAGGGTGATGATGGTACAGAGCTTTGCTTATATGCTAATAAAGGTTTGTTTGATTTCCCTTTAAAAAAGTGGAAGACTTTACTTGCCTCTAATCAGGGCAAAGACCTTACATTGACGGTGTGTAAACGGGAGAAAAACGGATGGACCGCCTATAAGCCTTTTACCATGCATATAGCCGAAGATATAATAGACCCTTATTTAGCATACAGGTTAGTACAACCCACTTATACATTCTGGAACGAGATGGGTATCTATCAGCGGAATATGGAAACTTTTGATCAGACACCCATTTTCGAAAACAAGTTTACTGAGTACAATTGCGTCAACTGTCACAGTTTCCCCAACAGGGATGCTAACAGTATGCTCCTGCACATGCGTGCCAAGAATGCTGGCACCTTGCTGGTTCATGATGATACCATAGAGAAGCTCAACACGACTACCGATCAAACCATTTCTGCACTGGTCTATCCTTATTGGCATCCATCGGAGAAGTATATGGCTTTCTCTGTAAATGCGACGCTACAAGCGTTTTTCTATCACACGCCCAATGTGATTGAGGTATTCGACAATGCTTCTGATGTGGTCATTTATGATGTGGAGAAGCACGAGATTTTCAGTTCTCCCCTTCTGAAATCGGAGGATGCTTTCGAGACTTTCCCTACGTTTTCTCCTGATGGGAAAAGCTTGTATTTCTGTTCTGCGCAGAAAGTCGATACCTTGCCCTATACTTGGAAAGATGTGCATTACAGCCTTTGCCGCATCGATATTGATGTGGAGCATCGCACGTTTGGCACCATCGTAGATACACTTTACAATGCCCGTTTGAATGGTGGAAGTATCTCATTTCCACGTGTTTCACCCGACGGGCGTTTCTTGGTGGCTACTCTACACGATGCTGGTAATTTCTCCATCTGGCATCCAGAAGCTGATCTTTGTCTTTTCGACCTTTCTACCGGTACGACGTGTATTATGGAGGAGGCTAACAGTCCAGCGGCTACAGACAGCTATCACTCTTGGAGCAGCAACAGTCGTTGGTTGGTGTTCAGCAGCCGTCGTTTGGATGGTCTTTATACTCGTCCATTCATCACTTACATCGATGCTGAGGGTAATGTCCACAAGCCTTTCCTGCTTCCTCAAAAGCGTGCTCTCTCCTACTACGACGATCTTTTCTTCTCTTTCAATATCCCCGAACTGATTCAGGACAAGGTGCAGTTTCGCCAGCAAGAGATATCCCACATCATGAAAGATAGCGAAGGAGTGAATGTCACTTACAATTAAATCTCTATAGGCGAAAACCTAACTGTGCACTGTGCACTGTGTACCTTTTGACAAATTCATCAAGGCAAAAGCAGAGTTGGAAGAATATTCAGGAAACGAAGTGGGAAAGTGGATATTTATGCAGCGATTCTGTGAAGGGTTAAAACAGACTTTTTAACTTTCACGTGAGAATAAAATTTTTTCTGCGTGAGGAAAATAATTTTTCTACGTGAGTGCGTAAAAAGACAATTGATAAAGCATAAGCGAATTACCTTAAAAAAGTGAATAAAAATTCAATCCAAAAGGTGCACAGTGCACAGTGCACAGTTAGTTTTCCGCCTTAAGCAACCAACAGTATATGGTCTATAATTAGTATTCCTGCAAACGTTACGAAAGAAATTTAAGCCTGCTGAAAGTTTAAAAAAGATTAAAAATTAACTTTAGACAATTGTAAACTATTGTTACGCCTATTTTTGTTGGATTTCTGACAAATTATTTATAAATTTGCAACAAAACTAAGAATTATTAAACTATGATTGAAGAACCATTCAAATACGCAACTATTCATCTACTTCCACACGAGCAGATAGGTCTGCACGAGCAAGATGACTGGGAGTTGAATTACATCCGTTTAGGACAAGGTACAAGAATCATTGGCGAAAGCAGCAAGCCGTTTAAGGCAGGTGAAGTGATAGTTATACCTCCAGGGATACCCCATTGTTGGCAATATGACAACAAATATACAGATAGTGAAGGGAGAATAACCAATATCTGTGTACACTTCACCGATGATTTCCTACAACGTTGTGCTGACACTTTTCCGGAAATCAAGGAAAGGGTGATGTCTTTCAAGCAGTTGAAATCGGCCATTGAGTTCGACAAGAAACTGGCTCAACGCATCAGCAGTGTATTGCTCTCTATGCAGGAGATGAATAGCTTGCAGCGCATCTCTCAGATGGTACACTTGGTAGTACTGATGACTGAGCCTGAAAGCAATACAGAAATTGCCGGAAAACGGAAATCCATAGAACGCGAGCAGCGACTGCTCCAGGAAGTGGAAATCTATGTGACTTGTAATGCCCAACGTGATTTCAGGCTGGAAGACATTGCCAAGCACGTAGGTATGAACCGTACCTCGTTCTGTGTGTTCTTCAAAAGATCGACAGGAAGAACCTTTATCAGCTACCTCAACGCCTATCGCATGAAACTTGCCTGCAAGCTGCTAAGAGAAAGCCATCTTTCTGTGTCCGAGGTTTGCTATAAATCAGGTTTTAACGATGTGCCTTATTTCAACCGTTCTTTCAAACGGATGTTTGGCATGAGTCCTACAGAATATCGGAATCAAGGCAAAGAATAGTTGTCCATTTATACACAAAAGTTGTCCAATATTTGCTTATGTTGAGAGTTTGCCTTATCTTTGCAATCAACAAGCAAAAGACAACGAAGTGAAAGGACATTCTTTTACATATAAACATAAAATTATATCCCCTTCACAAAGAAACAGGGGACAGTCAAGTCAAAACTGGGAGCTTACCTACATCTGTAAAGGTGCTGGTATCCTGTTTGTAGAAGATAAAGAAGAAACTGTTCAAACAGGAAGTTTGGATTTATTCCCTCCAATGATGAAACATCGTTACAAATTCGATGTTCAGGAGGGTTGTGAATCCATCCTTATCCAACTGAACATATCCCCGGATTTCTTGCAGCGACTGCATGATTTCTTTCCAGAATACCAGAAGACAATAGATCATATCCAAAATATAAAGAATCATGTCAAGATAGAGGGTGAGCATGCATCAACCATCATAGAGGAGTTAGAGGCCATGCATCAAATGGGTGATGCGGAGCGTATTTCTCACGTATTACATATATTGACCTTATTATAATTAAATTTAAGACAAGTCGAATATATTTTCAGACAAATATACGCTAAAGAATTGAACTAACTTTGCAAACGTAAGGTTATACTATATGTGTATAATCCAAAATGTTAGTTCAAAAAGTTAAGGCCTTCGCTCCGATGTGAATCGGGGCGATGTTTTTTATTAAGGAGGAAGGACAAATAAGAGGGGCGAACCTTTCGGTCCGCCCCTCACTTTTTTTGGGATAATCCTAGGAATTACTTCCAGTTCTCGTTCTGAACGAAACGACCCATAGCGGTCTGAATCTCAGTTACAGGGATTGGATAAGTTACCCAGTTCTCGTTGTAAACGTTACCAAACTTTCCAGGGAAGAATGCTCCTTCGTATGCACGGTAGTCATTCAGCACCTTTGCCACAGTACCCCAGCGGGCAATGTCAAACCAGCGGTGACCTTCCATACCGAACTCAGCACGCATCTCGCGTTCCAAAGCGGTTCTAGCCTCTGCCTGACTTGCAAAGTTGGAGTACAGACCAATCTTATAAGTAGCTGCAGCACCAGCCTTAGTACCTCCATTCACCAGATCAGTGAAAGTCTTACCTGCGGCAGGATTCTCGATATAGCTGTTAGCTGCACGAGCACGAACCATATTGATGTACTTCAAGGCAGTACCCAGATCATTCTCCTGAATAGCGCACTCAGCACGCATCAGCAGGATGTCGGCGAAACGGATCACGTGGTAGTTGGCAGCATTGGAAGAAATAGCGGTTGCCACAGCCGTAGAACCACGGTCAGCCTTGCGGTGCTGGTACTTGATGTTCATCTGCAGACCACCGTTGGTGTAGTCACGTACCCAACCGTTCAACTCAGTAGGAATACCATAATCCAGATAAGGAACACCGAAACGGCCGGCGCAGTAGTCCAAACGTGGGTCAACTGGAGTGTCGAGGTCAGTCACAGGCTTACCATCAACCAGTGTAGTCAGAGGAGCTTTGCTAGTATAGTTGGCCAAAGGAAGACCATTATCGTCCACGATAAAGCTGTTTACGAACTCATATGTTGGCTGATAGAATCCCCAACCACCAATACCCAGCGCACCAGGAGAACCAGGAGCAGGGTTAGAGATGATTGCGTTAGAATCTGTCTGAGTACCAGAGATAACCAGCTGTACATCAAATACAGACTCACCAGTCCAGTCTGAAGTGTTGGCGTTGTTGAACAACTCACCGTAAGTAGCAGCCAGACGATACTTCTGACCTCTTGCATCTACACCGTTGGCAATAATATCGTCCAACAGACTCTTAGCCTCTGCCCAGTGGTTGGCTGTAGCGTTCTTGCCGTTGAATGGAGAAGACCAGTAGAGATAGAACTTAGCTAACACAGCTTTGGCCATCCAAGAAGTGGCACGACCCAAGTTGTTGCCATTCCAAGTAGCGGGCAGTCCACCGATTGCATCCTTCAAATCCTGTTCTACCAGATTCCAGATGTAAACATAGTTACCACTCTCATCCACGTTGGAAACAACAGGATCGGTAGCAGCCTGATAGTCCTCCAAAGTCACGTAAGGAATGGCAGCACCGAACATACGGATACCCTCAAACATCCAAACGGCCTTGATGAATTTGGCCTGAGCTATAATCTGATCTGGGTTAGAAAGCTTGTCACCAGCTTTGCCTACCATGTCAATCACGTTGTTGGCACGTTTCACTGCCTCATAGATACCAGCCCACTTACCCTGAATGTAAGAGTTGGCGGAAGTGAATGAGTAAACCTCAATGGCAGTAAAGTCAGACTGGTCTGAAGACTGAGAACCCTTGTTGGCATCTGCACCGGCTACATCGCCGAATACATAGTTAGCCAAAGAAGCATAACCCATCCAACCGGTCTGGTTCATGTTATTGAGAGAAGCGTATGCACCTGTCAGCACCATGTCAATACCAGACTCAGTGGTCAATGTACCCTCAGATACAGAGCCGGCAGGGTCGAGCACCAGGAAGTCATCGCCGCAGCTCGTCATAGTCAGGGTAGCAAGTGCCATTGCTGAATATAATATCGCTTTTTTCATATTGTATTCTTTTTTAAAGTTATATGTTTAAAATCTCTTATTTGGTTAAACAAACGCATTAATTAGAAGTCGATGTTCACACCAAACAGGTATTGACGTGGCATACCGTATGCACCGTAGTCGATACCCTTAGACTGGTCACCTGATACGTTATTAACTTCAGGATCAAGTCCTTCGTAGCTGGTGATGGTGAATACGTTAGACAGCTGGAAGTAAACGCGGATGCGGCTCAGAGTCAGCTTCTGAACAATCTTGCGAGGCAAGGTGTAACCCAAGGTCAGGGTCTGCATACGGAGGTAAGAACCGTCGGTTACATAGTCAGAGTGTGACTGAGTGTTCTCAGCGTGAGTATCACCGAATACCCAGAGAGGCAATGTACCATTAGGATTGGTAGTAGGATGCCAAGCATTGTTTACGCGCTCGTAGCTGTAAACGTTACCCAAGTTACCCCAGAGGGTATAGTACTCATAGTGCTTGAAGATATCGTTGCCGAGTGAGTAGTACAGGTAAGTGCTCAGGTCGAAGTTGTTCCAGTTCAAACTGATGTTCACACCACCTGTCAGGTCTGGATGAGGATTACCGATGATGGTACGGTCGTTGGCATCCACCTTGCCGTCACCATTCACATCCTTCCACTTGTAGTGACCTACGTAAGAAGAAGCAGACTTAGCCAAGTCGGCTGCAGAAGCCACACCGTAAGGCAGTGTACCGTAGTTCAATACGTCGCTTTCGCTCTTGTAAATACCGTCGTCCACATAACCGTAGAACATACCTACAGGCTGGCCTTCGGTAGTAATGGTCATCTGAGAGATACGAGAAGAATAGAACAGGTCAGAAGCACCCAGCTTCACCACCTCATTCTTGTACCAAGAAGCGTTGGCAGTGATGTTGTAATTCACCTTACCGATCTTGTCTCTCCAACCGATAGAGAAGTCAATACCGGTATTCTTGATCTTACCTTGGTTGGTATTAGGCTTGGAAGCGGCACCAGACAGCGTGGTCCAAGAAGCGGGAACCAACATGTCAGAGGTATTCTTGATATAGAAGTCGAAAGTAGAAGTCAGCTTGTTGTTGAAAGCGGTCAGGTCATAACCAACGTTGAACATCTTGATGGTCTCCCACTTAGCGTTCTTATCACCCAGAGCACTGATACCATAACCAGTTGCAGCAGTAGTGTTGTCACCAACGATACCATAGAGGTAGCGGGTTGGGTTAGAATACTGGAATGCGTAGTTGTAAGCACCGATGTTTGAGTTACCAGTTGTACCGTAACCAGCGCGGAGCTTCAGGTCATCCAACCAAGACTCATGTGCCTTAGCCATGAAAGGCTCGTCAGAAATACGCCAACCCAAAGATACTGATGGGAAGGTACCCCAACGGTTGCTCTCAGAGAACTTAGAAGAAGCATCGCGACGGATAGTAGCTGTTATCAGGTACTTGCCTGCGAAGTTGTAGTCCAAACGGCCGAAGAGACCGAACATGGTGTTCACAGAACCCATGCCACCACCGTTACCGATAGAAGAAGTACCACCATTACCAATGGTCCAAGTGTTGGTGTCATCCTCAAACACATAGTCATTACGCCAAGCGTTAATGTTGCGGCCGATACCCATCTTCAGGGCCTCTGTACCTGCCAATACGGTAAAGTCATGGTTCTCACCAATCTTGAACTTATAGGTTGCTGTGTTGGTCCACTGCCAGCCGAAGCTCCAAGAACCATTCTCAGACAACTGGTTGCGAGAGCGGCCTTCCTTATCGTACATGATGGAAATCTTACCCATTGACAGGCCCCAACCGCCGTTCAGGTTGATTGCGAACTGTGAGCGGAGAGACAGACCCTTGATCCAAGGATCCTTCAATTCTGCGAAGAAGGAAGACTGCATGCGGAAGTTACGGTTCCAGTTGTCATAGCCGTTAACCACGCTTGACAAAGCTGACACGTTACGACCACCGTTACCCTGAGAACCTGCGAAGTCGCCACCTACGTTGTAGGCAGGAACCCATGAGTTCATAGTGTAAGTCTGACCGAAGGTGCTACCGTCACCCTGACCACCACGCTCACCACGAGTCATCATCACAGATGCATTGGTGTTCTGACCTACGGTGAAGTGCTTGGTAGGATTGAAAGTGGTGTTCATACGCAGAGAGTAGCGCTCGAAGCTTGAACCCTTGATCGTACCGTTACGATCCTGGTAAGCCAAAGACATAGAGTACTGGCCCTTCTCACCGCCACCCATTACAGACAGCTCGTGGTTCTGTGACCAACCGGTCTGGGTTACGAGGTCGTACCAGTCGGTACCACGGCGAGCCTCTTCTTCAGAACCACCGAGGATCTCCTTGATATAGTAATATGCAGACAGAGCGTATGAGTTGGCACCGTCTGGCTTGTAAGCATCCACCATACCCTGATAGCTGCCGAAGCGGGCCATAGCCTCGTCCTTGCTCAAACCTGCAGGAACGATGGTGTAAGGCATTTCAATGCCAGTGGCAATTGAGCCGAACTGTTGGTGACCTACGGCATTGATGTTAGCACCACGTACTTCCACTTGGTTGTGCTGTGAAGTCTCTATAGCCTTCATGTAGTCCCACGCACCAAGAGTGGTGAAACCGTCGTTGGCCATGGTAGAGGCACTGATGTAACCAGAGTAAGATACGCGAACCTTGCCCTCCTTGCTACCCTGCTTGGTGGTGATGATGATCACACCGTTGGCAGCACGGGCACCGTAGATAGCGGTGGCTGCAGCATCCTTCAACACCTGGAATGAGTCGATATCGTTGGGGTTCACTGAGTTAACGTCCACACCCTGTACACCGTCCACGATGATCAGAGGGTCAGAACCGTTCACACCACCTACACCACGCACGCGGATTGTAGTTGATGCACCAGGAGCACCACCACCAGATACATACACACCAGCTGCACGACCCTGGAGGGCCTCAGCGAAGGTTGCCACAGGCTGCTCAGCGATAGCATCGCGTGATACCACGGCCACAGAACCGGTAATATCCTTCTTAGCCTGCGTACCGTAACCTACCACAACCACTTCTTCCAAAGTCTCAGAATCTTCACGCAGTGTAACTTCCAATGTATTCTGTCCATTAGGAAGCTGAACTGTCTGGGTAACATAACCCACGTAAGAAACGACGATAGTGGCATTGTTAGGAACGCCCTGAATCACGGCAACACCGTCCATGTTGGTGATACCACCAATGGTAGTACCCTGCACCAGCACGTTGGCACCGATCACTTCTCCCATAGAGTCCTTCACAGTCACGGTCACTGTACGACCATTCTGCTGAACTCCCTGAACTCCAGTAGTCTCATTTTCCGCTGCCGACGCATTCATAGGCATGCATACAGCAAGGAGCAGAGGCAGAGCATAGAGTCCCAATTGCTTTTTAAAAAGATTGTTTCTCATACCTTTTTCGTTCTAAGGTTAATTAATAATTGTTAGTTATTTAAATAGATTATTTCCTAAAATCCATTTCATGGCGTAAAATTATCTTAAATCCACGGAGCGGTCTTGTCATATTTTCAAATAAGATTGTCTTATATTTACATACATACAATGAGGGGTATGTCCTGACAACATACCCCTCAATTACACCTTATTTATATTATATAATAGGAACTACTTTTTTTGGAAAATCTTATAACCTATGAGCGCCACTAGAATACTCATGAGCGGACTGATGAGATTGAAAAAACAGAAAGGCAGATAAGTAAGCGTGGGAACCCCCAAAATGGTAGCCTGGGTCATGCCGCAACTGCTCCAAGGGATGAGGGGGGAAGTGACGGTACAACTATCCTCAATGCTCCGGCTAAGCAAACGGCTCTCATAGCCCTGTTCCTTATACACGCGTTTGAACATATTCCCCGTAAGAATAATGGAAAGATACTGATCGGCCAACATCGTATTGAGCAGCGCACCGGTTCCTACCGTAGTAGCCACCATACTGGCCCTACGTTTGCACAGGGGAACAAGCAGGGAAGTGATATGGTGAAGCATTCCGCTGGTCGTCATGCAGGCACCAAAGGTCATGGCCGAGATAATGAGCCACACAGTGCCCAGCATACCTGCCATGCCAGAGGTAGAGACCAAATCATTGATGGCCGTCACACCTGTCTCGATTTGCGTTTCACCATAGATGCTCTTAATCATACCTGTAAACAGTTCCAAGCCACGAGGAGCATCTGCACCCGCCACCTCTAATAATATATGGGGTTGGAAAAACAAGGCAGCAATCGCAGCTATCAAGGTAGAAAGGAACAAAACGATAAGGGCAGGCAAACGACGGGCTATCATCAAGCCCGTAAGCAATGGCACCACCAAAAGCCAAGGCGTGAGATTGAATTTCTGCTCAAGCGTCTGCACATAGAGATTGATCTCACCCGCATCGGTCACAGGATGTTCCAACCCCAGCACGGTGAATGCGACAAGCGTAATAATCATCGTAGGAAGGACTGTATAAACCAAATAGCGGATATGGCTGAAGAGCGGCACGTCGGTCATACTGGATGCCAACACAGTAGTATCGCTGAGGGGAGACATCTTGTCGCCAAAATAAGCACCCGAGATGATGGCTCCTGCAATAAGGCCCTCACTGAAGCCCTGCGCCTGACCAATACCCAGCAACGCGATGCCAATGGTAGCTATGGTGGTCCAGGAACTGCCTGTCATTACAGACACCAAACTACAGATAAGGCAAGTGCAGACCAAGAAGAAACTGGGACTGATGACTTGCAACCCATAATAAATAAGCAAAGGTACCACACCGCTGAGAATCCATGTGCCAGAAATGGCTCCAATGAGCAGAAGAATCACCACCGCTATACTTGCATTGGAAACCGTTTCCTTGATTCCTTCCTCCAACGCCTTCCAAGATACTTTGAAATAAGTCATCGCAATGAAGCAGCAAAGTCCAGCCACAGCTATCAATGCCGTCTGACTGGCTCCATTGAGCGCACTACTCCCAAAGACATGTATGGTAATGGCAAGTACTACGATGAGCACTACCACAGGAATGAGCGATATGAGGACCTTTTTATTCATTGAGCATTAATTCTCAATTTTCAATTCTCAATTTTCAATTGATTATTGTGTTCTTTGGCCAGGAGGCTGAGAAAACTGGTGATGGCACTGATGGCCTCTTGGGTTTCCTTGCTGATTTCCTTTTTCTGCAAACGGAGAAGCATGGTGCCGTAAAGCGCATTGAAACATGTTTCAAGTTCAGGCTCCTCGGTGTAGTCTCTACCTTTGTGGCGTAACTCCACGATATAAGGAAGTGCCTTGAAATAGGCACTGCTATAAAAAGGATGGTCATTGGCTGCCAGAAGTTCCTGATGCAACTCCGTCAGTTGAAGGAGCACGTTCTTATTGATTTGCAGGTGTCCCTGCTGGGTGGTTCCCTCCAAACGCATCATGTTGCAGAGTTCATCAAGCCACTTCTCGTCTTTCTCCCGATCTGCTTCCGCACATGCAGGCAAGAGGGTGACACGAAGACGGTCGATGTCGCACCCATTTGCGCGAAGCAAGTCTTCAATTTGCCACATATATAACAGGTATTCGGCAATGTTCGACTTTCGTAATTGTTCAGCTGTCTTTTTCAATGTTCAATGTTCAATGTTCAATGCTCAATGTTCAATTCTATCAGTACCAATACAGGCTTCGGCCCAGGAGTGTGAAACAGAATCCTAAGAATGCTACCGTCATCACCGTACCGCCAATGATGCGGTTCATCCACCAAATGCCATGCAAGTTGAAACGTTTACGTACCTTATTCACAAACCAAGTGATGAAATACCACCACAGGAGTGCCCCAACTACAATGGAAGCATATCCCGTCACCGTTTCGGACACCAACTCTCCAGGACCCACAAACGAAAATCGGGCAAAAAGACCGATAAACAGGAAAATAATCAGTGGATTGGAAAGTGTGACCAAAAAAGCAGTAAAGAAATTATGGAAATAGGTACCTTTGGTATCAGAAGGCGGGCGGATGGCATTGAGCGGATTGCTACGAAACATGATGAAGCCGAAAAGGAAAAGCAGCGCACTACCGAATAGTTGGAGGTAAAACATGTTCTGACTGAGGTAATCGAACACAAAACTCATGCCAAAACCAGTAATCAGCGCATAGATGATATCGCTTAAGGCAGCCCCGCAACCTGTGATGAATCCATACCATCGGCCCTTGTACATGGTACGCTGCACACAGAGTACACCCACAGGTCCCATAGGAGCCGAAGCGATAATTCCTATTAACAAACCTTTCCAGATAATGTTCAATATAATAGCCA
>Ga0310786_10004374_pt1 | contig 19745 bp, 7 predicted proteins | sample AusTroGonzalo_MG_FD_203881 | JGI IMG/M metagenome (GOLD analysis project Ga0310786, IMG submission 203881) | Bovine rumen microbial communities from tropical cattle in Woodstock, Queensland, Australia - Gonzalo_03 (v2) (version 2) | ecosystem: Host-associated > Mammals > Digestive system >... | reverse complement strand
TTGAGAAGTTGACGGCACTACGGTCAACGCCACAAGCCTCATCGCTGTTAGCGCCTGAACCATCCCACTCATTATAGATATCAGCACGGAAGTTGCCATTGCCTTCGATGTCGCCCGTGACGAGCTTGACATTGTCGAACGCGAGTTTTGTACCCCAGTCGTCGAGCACACACTTATTCAGCTTGACATTGATATTCTCTGCGCCCACAGCGTTAGAGAGACCGATGAAGTCGATGGCAAAGATGGCAATGCCTGAGCCTGCGCCGTGCAGGGTCATCGTATAAGTACCATCACCCTTGACCATCACCGAACCTTCGCCATTGTCGTTATAGCCCCAGTTCTGACAGCCCCAGGTGCCGTCGGCAAAGATCATCGTGGCCTGACACTCAGTTGAGCCAATACCCGTGATGGTGAAGGTGACAGAGATAGACTCCTTATAGCTGACCTCGCTGCGGATGAGTACGGAGGTATCGTCGGTGCCTGTGCCTGAACCATCCCATTCGTTATAGATATCGAAGCGGTAGTTGCCATTACCCTCGATATCGCCCTGAACAGCGTTGTAGTTACGGATGGTGATGCCCTCCTCTACGGGTTCTTCCTCGCGAACGCTGCGAACGCTCAGACCGAGTGCACGCTGGGAGAGACCTACCACTGCGCCGTTTTCTGAGAGCTTCAAGGTCTTAGCGTATGCCTCATTTACAGAATTGATGGTACCCGTCCAGTAATAACCGCTGCCATCAGTTGTGAGTTCATCGCCACTTCTGTATCCGGCAATGGGCAGGAAGATAGAGTTACCGTTGGCAGCTGTGAAGCGGATACCATCCACCCCACCCTCACTGACAAACGCCTGCGTGGTCTTGCTGATGAGTTCCTGAATCTGCTCCTCAGTGGGCAGTTTGCTCTTCATCTTAGCCTCACCGTCGATCTGCAAGCCTGCAAGGACATCATCGTCGGTACCTGCGATATCCCATGGGGTATAGTCGTCATTACTTGTAGAACGGTTGTAGAACGACTGGTCGCCGAAGCCCACCAAGATACCACTCTCGGTTTCTGTCTCGGCACCAATATTACATCTGGCCCAGAGCACGCTCAGACCCATGTCGACATATTCCATCACCTGCGCTTCGGTAGTGAACCGCTGCACATTACCCAGGATAAAGCCGTCGCCCACCTTCGTATAGGCCGCATAGTAATAAGCTGTGCCTGGCAGCAGACCGCTGACCTTCTGAGCAAAGCTACTGGCAGCCTCATCGAGCGCCACATCGACACCTGTAGCCACACCCTCTTGCGAGGTAGCATATTTGAAACCAACAGCCGCTGCACCCAGGATATCACCGATACCTGAGGCCTGTCCGTTGAAGACAGCGCTGCAGGCTGTAACTTCCGTAGCGTTGGCCGTAGAGACATCGGCATCGGTTGCCACAAAACTCTTCACATCACCATATCTCGTGACCTTGCCCTGCAGGGTGACGAAAGTGGCGTAATAATAGGTCGTACCTTCCGACAGTCCGCTCAGCACGGCTGTCACCTTACCATTCTCATCGATGGAGCCTATCTGACGTGTACCGCCGTTGGTAGGATCAGCCGATGTACTATAGACAGAACCCACCTGATAAGTGCTCGGAGCCATCGCCGACAGATTCTGGACGGTACCGTATGTAGTTGCCGAAATGGCGGTTACCGCAGCATCGTCGGTCGTTATTGAGCTTATTACAGCATTCGTACTGATGCTATAATCCTCGTCATCGCTGCAGGACGTAAAGAGGTAAGATGTAAGAAGGAAGATGTAAGATGTAAGAGGTAAGAGCCTCATCCATTTTATATTGTTTATCTTGCTAATCATAACTTCAATTCTTTAATTCTTCAATTTTTCAATCTTATTTAAGTACTACTTCGCCGACGTCGAACTTCACACCTATGGTTACTTCAATGGTGTTGTTGAACTTAAAGAGATGGGTATGAGTGGCCGACTCTTCACTCCAGGGGTTCAGGATGTAACGGCGTCCTGTGGTGGCATCGTCACCAAGGCCACGAGAGATGGTCTCGTCGTCCATACCCTCCTCAGAGCCGAGCACTTCGGTACCATCGACCTTGATGCTCTTCAGGATCATATCGGTATTCGGATGTTTCTTCAGGATCTTCGCCACATCGAGGAACATCAGATACGGATCCTGGGTGTTCGAACTGCCGTCGTTGGTGAGCGTAAAGGTGTAGTCACCATCGCCCGTGATATAGACTTCAGGACTATTCAGGAAGGCCCAACCGGTGTCAGAGAAACTCAACACACCCGTGAAGCTCTCCACCTGAGCACCGCCCGTCTGCTTCTTGAAATGATAGGCCAGATACTCGTAGGCATTGCCCTGGTCGTCGTACTGACGTGAGCCCAACCAGAGGTCGGTCAGGTCGCCCGTGCGGTCGCTGAGTTCGTAGGTAATCACCTGAAGCTGCTTGGTAAAAGAAGCAAACTTGATATCCTTGTTGGTAGATATGCCGAACGAAGGCAGCTGAGAGAAGGTAATCACACCATCGTCGCTGATCTCGTAGGTGCCCTCAGTCACATTGCCTGCGATATCGGTAATCTTGAAGGTCTTGGTCTTCGAGTTCAGTTCAAACTCGGCATCAGCGATATCCGGATCACCATTGAAGCCTGTACGGGCAATCTCCTCACCAGCCAGTGTGAACCAACCGAAAGGACTGTCCTCATCGAACTTATATGTGGTGGTGTTCTGATTGAACGGCTGCAGGTAGTTGAGCCAGCCCTCGGGCAGATCGATGGTGGTGATAACGGGCGCCACGTAGTTATCCTTATACTCCTTGGAGATATAGTTGAACGTGAACGGGGTGTTATCGTTCGAACCACCGTCGAACATAATCTGCATGGCATTCTCCGTGAGATAGATGATCTTGTAGTTGCCATCAGGACGCTGACCAAGAATCGCATCGCTCTGACCAGGACTCAGGGGGATAACGCCTGTGAACGAAATGGTATGTGTGGCCACATCCATATTGAACGAGCCCTTCTGTCCGTTCACATCGACATTGGCACCATTGATCAGATCGAAGGTCATCACACCGTAGTCGGCAGCACCGCAGATCCAGCCATTACCAGCCCAGTCGGCACCCCAATACCATTCGCTGGCGTAGGTAGGATCGATCGCCGTTGACGAATCCCAGCCTTCAGAGTCGAGATAGTTCTCGCCAGCCACGTTATGGAAGCTGTCCCACGACATGCCCGAGGTATAGAACCACTTCGGACCGCCGAACTTTAAGGACGTTCCTGCTGCATCGAGATCGAGCACCCACTCTTTCGCATGACCCACACCACCAGTCAGCATGGTCCATGCAGCATCAGAGATGAGATTGGGATTCATCGCATTGATATGGAAGGTAGCACGGTCGCTGAACACGATACCGCCACGGGTCTGAACACCCATACGTACATAATAGTCGCCATCGAAGGCAATACCCACCTGATAGGTGCTGTTGGTGCTTGTACCAGAGACACTCACAGCTTCGGAAGTGGGCGCAGGACCATACTCCCAATAGACAGAATAACTGTTGGGGAGCAAACTCTTGAATACCACCTGATTGGTCGACTGGTCCACATCCACTGAGAAACCAGTATTCTCTGCCAATTGGGCTGTGGTCAGATCGAGCGCGCCCATGCTATCAGAATCAGGCGTACATGCAGCCATAAGCCAGACTAAGCTGAACATCAAGCCATATAATAGATTCTTTGTTTTCATAACTTCAATTTTTCAATTCTTCAATTTTTCAATTCTAAACCTTACCAGCCGGCATTCTGTTTGAGGACACCATTCGAGAGAATAATCTGATTCTGTGGAATCTGACAGAGGCCCTTCTTGGCGATGATATTCTCAGCAGAGATGACCACCTTGTCGGCATTACCACCCGACAGCACATCGATGCCGTTGGTGGCAATCTGCTGGGCAGCGTAGTCGACACCCTGACGCAGCAGATCCCAATAGTTGATGGCCTCGAAAGCAAACTCAAACTTACGTTCCTTCATGATCGCAGCCTTTGAAACGGCTACGGGCTGCAAGCCAGCACGGGCACGTACTTTGTCCAGATACGACTGTGCACTACTACTGCCTAACTCAGCAGCCATCAGCAGCACATCAGCATAGCGCATGATGACCCAATCCTGGTGGTTCTGCTCCTGGAAACCACCACTGCCGTCGATTTTCACAGCACTCGTTCCGTCGGCGAAACAGAGCGGCGAGTATTTCTTGATGACATAACCAGTGTATTCACGCTGATCTTTGAAGCTGGCCTCAAAACCATCGGCATTCACGATGCCCTCGTTGACGATATCGATGACGGAAGCCTTCTTGCGGGTATCGCCAGCCTCATACTGATTGACGAACTGCGGATTCACGGTGAGCGCACCCCAGCCGCGTCCGTAAGGTGCCACGGGAAGGTTACGCATGCCCAACATCACCTGCCAACGGTTGGAGTCGTTGTTGCCATTATAGTCCTGAGTATTTGTGAACTTCATGGCGAGAATCGTCTCGCTGTTACCGTCGCCAGCGTAGGAGCCCAGCAGCGTGATGGCATCGCCCACCTCGGCAATGCCTGCGGAGGCTGCGGGCCAGAGGTTCTTATATTCTGAAACGAGTGCATACTCACCACTGCTGATAACATCCTCACAACAAGCGAGGGCCTTCTCCTTCGTCACGCCTTCAATCGTTGCACCATAGTAACCTGTGTAATAAAGGTATGCACGTGCATAAAGAGCCTCGGCGGCATATTTCGTCACATGACCGTCATTATTCGCTGCATCAGCCTTCGGATAGGCATTGGCAGGAATATGGTCGATGGCATACTGAAGGTCGTCGAAAATCACCTGATAGACCTCTGCTGGGTCGGCCTGAGGCACATTCTCCTCGGTAGCAACCGTCAACAAAGGGATATTACCGAACATACGCACCAGGTCGAAATACATAATGGCACGCAGCGCATGACACTCACCCATGTAGATCTCATGTAACGTCTCGTTCTTCCATTCTATCTGGGGCTCATATTTGATAAGCTCATTACAGCGGTAGATGCCCTGATAATAGCGGGTCCAGTCTGCCTCGTAGAGATTCAGGTCTGACGAAGACTGGGCAATATCAAAGCGATCGACAGCCTGATAACCGCGACCATCGGTATTACCTGTAGCACCGAAACACTCTGCACCCATCACCTCTGAGGCGACATAGAAGGCAAAGCCCGGGTTACTGTTTGTCTGACGCCAGCCGTCATAGCAGCCAATCAGTGCGCGATAAGCATCGTTCTGCGTCTTATAGAAATTGCTGGTATTCGACTCCGTCTTTGACTCCACATCCAGATAGCTCTCTGAACAGGAAACAGCGCCTATTGATAACAAGGCCAGCAGAGTCTTTGTGATTGTCTTCATTTTCATATTGATTCCTCCCATTTTAGAATTTAACATTAGCACCAATCAGGATGGTACGAGGACGAGGATAGTAACCTACATCAACACCGCTCACCCAGCCATCGGTACCATAACCGATTTCAGGATCCATTCCCTTGTATTTCGTGAAAGTAAGAAGATTCTGGGCCTGAACATACAGACGCAACTGCTTGCAGTACTTGTTTTTCCAGATACGAGCAAGGTCGTAGCCCAGAGTGACAGTAGAGATACGCAGATAATCACCATCGTGAACAAACAGATCGGAGAACTGCCAGTTGATGTTCGTGGTCGTTACGCGAGGAATCTTATTGCTGGTTCCCTCACCCGTCCAACGCTGCAGGATCTCAGTGGTATAGTTGGCCTGTGCATTGGCGTGGTTACGATAGGTCTGCACAATCTTCTGACCTACGGCACCATTGGCCTGAACAGAGAAGTCCAATCCCTTCCAATCAAAGCCCAAAGTGAAACCATAAGTAAAGTCGGGCATGCCATTGCCGAGATCCACCTTGTCATCATCGTTGATCTGACCATCGTGGTTGATATCGTAATATTTCACGTCGCCTGGCTTGACATCAGCCTGGAGCACACCATTACCGTTCGAGATCCACTCATCTATCTCCTGCTGGTTCTGGAACAGGCCGGCGGTCTTGTAACCCCAGAAATAGCCAATAGCATGGCCGTTCTGAGCACGATAGAACTCAGGGGCATTGTCGTAGAGTTGGTTGGTAGCACCGTGAATGATGCCGTCATCGGTAGGAATGCTGCCCACCTCATTCTTATTATAGGCACCGTTCACACCAATGTTATAGCGGAATTCCTTACCAATCATATCGTCCCAAGCGAGGTTGAACTCAAATCCCTTGTTCTTCACATCGCCACCATTGATGGTTGGTGCGCCTGTACCAACAGTTGCCAGCACGGGAGCCGTCACCAACCAATCCTTAGTGGTCTTGATATAATAGTCGAGGTTTACATTCAAATGACCGCCAATCAGTCGGGCATCCAAACCGATATTGAACTGCTCAGAGGTTTCCCAAGTGACATCTGGATTAGCCACACGACTGGGATAAGCGCCCCAATTGGTACCCAACACTGAAACCGACTCAGTATCGTCATAACCCGAGGTACCAAACAGATAATGGGTATTGGTGTTCTTTACAGGAGCGAGATACTGGTAGTCGGAGATATTCTGATTACCCACCTGACCCCAGCTGACACGCAGTTTCAGGAAGTCCATCCATGAAGAGACCGACTGCATGAACTTCTCGTTGGAGATGGTCCATCCGGCAGAGACAGAGGGGAACCAACCGAAGCGGTGTCCGCTGGCAAATTTACTGGAGCCGTCGGCACGCAAGGTAGCATTAATCATATAGGTCTCTTTCCAGTTCCAACCCAGACGACCGAAATAAGACACGTTACGCGAGTCACCATGAGGACTGCCGCCTGCGCCCAAGCCATCATCGGTAGAAGTGGCTGTACCATTATTCACATAAGCATGCTTCCAGTCGTCGAAGCCTTCCTTTAGGTAACCGTTGCTGGCCCCTACGGAAGTGCCTTCATAACGGCTGGCCTCCATACCGAACAGTGCAGAGAAAGCGTGGTCGGCAACCGTCCAGTCGTATTGAGCGGTGTTGGTCCAAGTCATCGATAAGCCATGATTCATGCTCTGACTGGCAGAAGTTCTGGTATCATTATAATTGTAGGGACTGAAGTGATAGAACGGCGTAAAGCCTCTGTACTCACTGGTGTTATATACAGCGCCGAATACCGTGCGCAACGTCAGACCCTTCATCGGTGTGAGTTCTGCATAGACATTACCACTGAACACAGCACCCTTGTTCTCATTATTGGTGTTGGTCATCATGCTTCCATAAGGGTTGCCATCGTATAGATACCAATCGCTATAGTCGGTGGCATTATACGGACTGCCGTAGAAGCCGTTGTAGCTACTGGCCTCAGAACCTGCATCTGCCTGACTGCCATCAAAGATATTAGTGGCATAGACAGGTGCCAGAGGAGAGGTACCGAAAGCACCGCGCAGGGTATTATTATATTGGTTACCCACGCCTATGCCTGTTGTCTTAGTATATACATAACTCACCTGCTCGCCTACCTTCAGCAGTTTGTCGATAATCTTATGCTCGGAGTTGATACGGAAGTTATAACGCTCATAGTTTGAAACATCCTTACCACCGACGATACCCTCCTGACTCATATAACCCAGCGACAGTGCAAAAGTAGAAACCTTATTACCACCGGTGATACCCAGGTTATAGCTCTCCTGACGGGCATTATTCTTAAACATCTGGTCGATCCAATTGGTATCATAGAGATTACCCTGTGGGTCGTAGATGCTTTTCATCTTCGTGAAGTCGTAAGGTTGGTTGCCAGAGTTGATCTGCTGCTCGTTCATGATGGTCATATACTCGCTGGAATTGAGCATCGGGGCCTTACGGGCTACGTTCTCCCAACCGTAATAGGCATCGAAACTGATCTCAGCCTTTCCTTCACGACCGCTCTTAGTAGTCACCAACACCACACCATTGGCAGCTTGGGCACCATAGATGGCAGCTGAGGCGGCATCCTTCAACACATCGATACTCTCGATATCAGCAGGATTCAACGTATTGATATCTCCGCCAATACCGTCAATCAGATAGAGAGGACCGCTGCTGCCTACGGTACCAAGACCACGAATCTGCACTTTCATGCTTGATCCCGGCTGACCAGAAGTAGACAGGATGCTGACACCAGGCGTCTGTCCCTGCATAGCCTGCAAGGGACTCGTGGTGTTCAACTTGGCAATATCCTCACCCTTCACCTGAGTGGTTGCACCTGTCAACAACTTCTTCTTCTGAACACCGTAACCGATCACCACCACTTCTTCGAGCGACTGGCGATCTTCCTCAAGCGTCACATCGATGGTGTTGCCACCACCTACCTTAACCATCTTAGTGAGATACCCCACATAAGAGAACACCAATGTCTGGCCCTGTTCTGCATTGATGGTATAGTTACCATCAATATCAGTCACACTACCTGCCTTACTACCCTGCACCTGTACGGTTGCGCCAATTAACGGCTCGCCATCGGTAGCAGAGGTAACTTTACCATTAACAGGTTTAGCAGAAAGAGTCGCAGACAATGCTTGCACCGTGAATAATAGCACGATGAGCAACGATTGCTTAAAACTGTTTATTTGCATAAATGAATTAGTTAATTTATAATAGTTCGTACATCTATTTTCTATCTGACTGCAAAAGTAGCATGATTATTCCGAAGCAAGGAGAAAGGATGTTTCGGAAAGAGTCCATCATGTTTCCAGTACCACTTTTCCGTCGATGGCGAAACATAAATTCCCCTTTCAGAAACATGATGCCGTCTGACGAGAGGAAAAAAACTATACCTTTGCTCAAAATTCAGAAAAAAGTTGTATCTTTGCAACGTGAGAAGATTGTTCACTTTACAGTTTCTGGCATTCTGCATCACCCTGATGACAGCAGCTCAGAATGCCTTCCAGACATTGGGCATCAACGACGGCCTGCGCAGCAATTCGGTAACGAGCCTGCTGGCAGATAGTCGCGGCTACCTGTGGATAGGCACCTATCAAGGCATAAACCGCTACGACGGCCATCAGGTGAAGACGCGATTCCCTGAGAGCAGCGACCAACAGTTTTTCGACGGGCGAAGCGGCAGAGCCGAACGGCACGAGGTGTTTGCCGAAACCATCACTTCGTTGGAAGAGGATGCTGAGGGACGGATATGGATAGAGAGTGAAAGTGGAGCATACTGCATCTACGACACGCGAATGGCCCGATTCCAAGCCTCGCCAGAAACATACCTGCGCACGCTGGGCATGCACCTGAAAGGGAAGTATAAAGTAAAGGTGGGACAGAAAGGGGCGCTATGGGTGCTTACTGAGGGAGGAATATTCCATTACGACTATCATACCAAAGAACTGAAGACATGGGAAAAGCAATTGCAGTTGCCTGGCAAGACGGCAGACGTAGTGGCTGAGATGTCGGACGGGCTGTACTTCAGCGCTGACCATGCCGTGTGGCATTTTCTTACCAACACAGGCGAACTGAAGCGAGAGACATTGCCCGAGGCAATACAGAAATCCATCGGCGAAACCAGTCTGCTGGCCGATGCCGATGGTACGCTATGGATATATAGTACGCGCGAGGAGTATATCTGCCGATATATTGTGGGTGGCCGGCGTGTGAGCGAAATGGTAAGTCTGCCACACACATCGGGCGCTTCGCAAAACAATGCTATCCGCGACATGATGGACGACCAGCGAGGCAACATCTGGATAGCGACCGATCACAAAGGTCTGTTTGTCTACAATAAGAATACTGGAGCCATCACATCACTGCGCCATCAGCGCGAGCGACAGTTGTCGCTGGCATCGGATAATGTGACCTGTATGACCATCGATCGCGAGGGCACTATCTGGGTGGGACACATGAAGACAGGCCTGTCGTACACCAGCGACACCAACAGCATCATGCAGCCCCACGCACAGAGCGCTGGCGACATACTGGCGATGGCATACGACACGAATGGTAACCTGTGGATGGGTACCGACGGCGATGGTGTGTACATAGAGCATACCAATGGCAGCATACTGAAAACGGCACTGCCGAACATCACAGTGATGAGCCTGATAAGCGACGGTCAGGGCGGTATGTGGGCTGGCACATATAATCAGGGATTGTACCATCTGACAGATGCGACACACTGGAAACGATATGCCGTAGACCTGGGAACATTCCCCACGGAATATGTATGGACTCTGGCTGCCGACAATCAGGGGCGCGTATGGTCATCGTCGCCCATAGGCAAGACGGTGATATTCGACCCTAAGGATGAGACTACACACATAGTGACCAACGATAGTGGCGATGACATACGCGCCAACGCCATACGCTACGACGGCACTGGCACCATGCTGCTGGGATCGGTTTACGGACTGTGGAGCTATAACCTGAAAAACGGCACATGCAGCGTGAGCTTCGGCAACAAGCGCAACTCGCAGCAGTGGATGAACCAGATGGTGACGGACGTTAGTATGGACAGGCAGAAGGAACTGATGATGCTGCTACACCCTGACGGTGTGACGATATACGACATCAAGCGCGACACACTCAGCTACATAAAGCGCACCAACGATATCATCAAAGGAATGGCGCGCGACAACGACGGAACTTACTGGATTTGTACCAGCAGCGGTACTGTGATGGGCATACGACCTCAGCACCATACGGGCGGACTGGAACTGATACGCCGCAGTTTCCAACCAAATGTGGGTATACCGCAGTTCTACTTCAACGGTGATGCGATGACGTGCTCGGCACAGGGCGAGATACTGATGGGTGGCACCGAAGGGTATATGAGCATTAACCCACATCAACTGATGGCCACCAAGACAGAAGAATACGGACTCATCATCAGTGAGATTGCCATTGGCGACAGTCTGCTGAACGAACATACAAGCCTGGTAAAACTGAACTACGACGATGCATACCTCTCAGTGAAGTTCTTCTCGGGCAGTCTGGAGAATGTACGTAGAATACGATATGCCTACCGACTGGTGGGACAGATGAGCGACTGGGTGATGACCGATCAGAACTACGTGTCGTTCCACGCCCTTCCTCCTGGAGACTACATCTTACAGATGTGTGTCAGTCGCGAGGACGGAAGCATGAGCACCCCTTGCGAACTGTGTATCAGCGTGGCGCCACCATTCTATCGTACCACTCTGATGTACATTGTCTATATATTAATAGCCGTCGCATTATTATTCCTGCAATGGCGCAACATGCGCAAACGCCAACAGGAGCGCACAGAGAAACAGCGTCAGCTGATGGAACGGCAGAAGATAGAACAGATAACGGAAATGAAGTTGCAGTTCTTCACCAACATCAGCCACGACCTGCGCACACCGCTCACACTCATCATATCGCCCTTGGAACAGATTATCAAGAAGATGGAAGATGGGAAGACCCCAGAGAACCTGATGGCCCAACTCAAGAATATCTGCAAGAACGCACAACTGTTATTGAGGGAAGTTAGTGCTTTGCTCGACTTCCGCCGACTGGACGCTGGAGGCGAGACACTGAACCTGCAAAGCGGCGATATCGTGGATCATCTGAACAGCATACTGGTGTCGTTCGGCGATTATGCCGAGGAACGCGGCATCCATCTTAGCTTCGACCACAACGTTGACAGTTTCGTTATGGATTACGACCGCGAGAAGATGAACAAGGTGGTGTATAATCTCTTTTCGAATGCTTTGAAGTTCACGCCGATAGGCGGCAGCGTCTCATTGTCATTTAAGCAGGGAACTGATGGCGTAACCATCGCCGTTGCAGACACTGGCAAAGGCATTCCTGACAGCGACAAACCCAACATCTTTAAGCGTTTCTATCAGTCATCCTCTAACGATAGTTCACAGACTGGAAGTGGCATTGGTCTTCACATTGCCAGCGACTATGTACAACTGCACAATGGTAACATCACTGTCAGCGACAACAAACCTATGGGCAGTATCTTCACCATCACTCTGCCGGTATCACAGAGGGAACCAGAGCTAACCAGTCCTGTCCCCGTGAGTCGTCCCCAAGTCGACGACATTAAGACCATCCTTATTGTCGATGACAATCAGGACATGCTTTCCTTCGTCAGTTCCTGCATGAAGGAAGAATATCAAGTACACACCGCTACTGATGGAGCGACGGCACTTGATGTTTTGCAGCGTGAACAGATTGACTTGATTATTAGCGACGTGATGATGCCAGGCATCGACGGCTTCGAACTCTGCCGGAGGGTGAAGACCGATATCAACCTGTCGCACATCCCCATCATCCTGCTTACGGCGCGCACCACTGACGTCAGCCGCATCGAAGGACTGCAGTTAGGAGCTGACGACTATCTGACCAAACCGTTTAACATTGAAGTGCTACGCCTCCGTGTGAAAAAGTTCATTGAATGGGAGCAAAACAACCATCGCCAGTTCCGTCAGAAGATGAATATCGAGCCCAGCGAGATTACCATCACACCACTCGACGAGCAGTTTATTAAGAAAGCCATCGACTTGGTAGAGAAGAATATCAGCGATTCAGAATTCTCTGTAGAGACGATGGCAGCCGAGGTCGCTATGTCGCGCTCAACACTCTACAAGAAACTGATGGCCATCACCGGACAGGGACCCGCTGAGTTTATCCGTACCATCCGAATCAAACGCGGAAGGGCACTATTGGAGACTTCACAGATGCAAATCACAGAAATTGCCTACGCTGTTGGCTTCACCACCGTGAAGAGCTTCACCATGAACTTCAAGGCAGAATATGGCATGACTCCAACTGAATTTAGAAATAATCATGAGTAGATTGACAACAACCATTTTAGCCATCATTTGCGTGTCGGTATTATCGGCACAAGTAGCAGAACAAAAATCCTACGGTCCTGTGCCCAACGAGAACCAGCTGCGGTGGCAGGATATGGAGATGTACGCCTTCATACACTACTCACTGAACACCTATACCGATCAGGAATGGGGTTTCGGCAACGAGGACCTGAAGTTGTTCAACCCCTCTGACTTGGACTGCCGCCAGTGGGCGCGTGTCTGCAAGCAGGCCGGCATGAAGGGCATCATCTTTACAGCCAAACACCATTGTGGTTTCTGTATGTGGCCGAGTGCCTATACGGAATACTCGGTAAAGAATACGCCATGGAAAAACGGTAAGGGCGATGTGGTGCGGGAGCTGGCTGATGCCTGCCGTGAGGAGGGGCTGAACTTTGCCGTCTATCTCTCGCCTTGGGATCGTAACCACAAAGACTATGGCCGTCCGGAATACGTCACCTACTTCCGCAACCAGCTGCGCGAACTGCTCACCAATTACGGAGAGATTTTCGAGGTATGGTTCGATGGGGCTAACGGTGGCGACGGTTGGTATGGCGGTGCGAACGAAACACGCAAGATAGACGGAAAAACCTACTACGGGTGGGCTGAAACATTCCGTATGATCCGCGAACTGCAACCCAAGGCTGTCATCTGGAACGATGGCGGCGACCGCGGCGACCTGCGCTGGGTGGGCACGGAGGCAGGCAACGTGGGCGAGACGAACTGGAGTCTGATGCCCAGCAAGGGCGACACCCCGTGGCACATGCTGCACTATGGTGTGGAAAATGGCGATGTTTGGTGTCCGGGAGAGACGAACACGAGCATCCGTCCTGGCTGGTTCTACCATGAGACCGAGAATGAACACGTGAAAAGTCTGTCGAAACTGATGGACACCTATTATAAATCAGTGGGACGGAACTCTACCCTACTCCTCAACTTCCCCATCGCGCCGAATGGTCGCATCCATCCGAATGACAGTCTGCGCGGCATTGCGTTCAAGAAGATGATCGACGAAGTGTTTAAGGTGAACCTCGCAGAGAAGGCCCGTCTTGTGAAAGAAGGCGGGATCATAACTATCGACTTTGGCCGAGCCACCACCTTCAACCGTTTCCTCGCAGAAGAAAATATCGCACAAGGGCAGCGGGTAAAGAAGTTCACGCTGGAAGCCCTCGTCGACGGGAAATGGCAGCCGCTGAAGGATGCTCTCGTAGAGGACGGCAAGGATGGCCTCACCACCATCGGCCACCGCCGCATCATCTGCTTCCCCACCGTCACAGCGACTCAGCTCCGCTTCACGATTACGGACAGTAAAGCTGAGCCCATCTTCAAGAAAGTAGGCGTTTATCTCGCTCCAGAACTGACGGCTGACATTCCTGATTCAGGTGAGAAAAAATCATCTGCCCTGCATATCTTCTTCAGCAGTCCCACACAGATGATGATCGACTGGGATACCGACCAGACCTTTACCACCTTCCGCTACCTGCCGCCACAGGATAGCAAGGAGGGCATCATCACCCACTACACCCTCTGGGGCTCGACCGACTGGAGCCATTGGACCAAACTCGCCTCAGGAGAGTTCTCGAATATCGTAAACAACCCCATCTGGCAGACCATCACCTTCCCCGCCACGAAGCTGCGCATCCTGAAACTCGATGCCGACCGCTTAGCAGAAGGCACCCGCATGGGTTACGGAGACATAGAAGTGAAATAACTCAGACCATAACAATATGAAACGACTGACAATCATTGTAATAGCGCTATGCGCCTGGATGGGTGCAACGGCACAGACACAAAATAACGACTGGGAGAATCCAGCAGTGTTAGGTATCAACAAACTACCGTATCACGCGACGTTGCAATTGCCGTCGAAAGAGAAGGAGTGTAAGGAGATTGTGAGTCTCGACGGAGAATGGCAGTTCAGATGGAGCCGGAATCCGGAGGAAAGAATCGTGGAGTTCTATCGCGAGGACTACGACGTGAGCAATTGGGGGAAGATAGACGTTCCAGGCAACTGGCAGACACAAGGCTACGGCACACCGATTTATATCAACATCAACTACCCGTTTGTGAAGGATCGTCCACGCGTGACGACAGAACCGCCCAAGGACTGGACTGCCTACGAGAACCGCAATCCCGTGGGACAGTATGTGACATTTGTCGATGTTACCAAGGAGATGCTTTCAAAGAATCTCATTTTGCATTTCGGAGGTGTGCATTCGGCAATGTATCTCTGGATCAACGGCCAAAAGGTGGGCTATAGCCAAAACTCGATGTCGCCGGCGGAGTTCGATGTGACCTCATTCCTTCGCGAAGGCAGAAATAAGATCGCCGTCGAGGTGTATCGCTGGAGCGACGGCAGTTATCTGGAGGATCAGGACATGTGGCGGCTGTCGGGCATCTTCCGCAGCGTGCAACTGTGGGTGAGGCCACTGGTGCATATCTGTGACTATCAGGTGACGGCAACGCCCAATGCCGACTACTCGGAATTCACTGTCGATGCCAAGATATCCATCTGCAACACGGGCAAGAAAAAGGCTAAGGACCTGTTGGTTGAGTTGCAGATGGCAACCCCCGAGCTTTATGGCGTCAGTGTCAACCCAAATCATTGGAATGTAACTAACCACCGTATTCCGAAATTGTCTGCCGGCGATACCATCACCGTGGACCTCAGTTTCCATTATGCTTCCCGCCCACGCCTGTGGTCGGCTGAGAAGCCCTGGCTCTATCCCTTTACCTTGGAACTGTGCGGCATGAAGGATAGTAAGAACAATGAGAAATTCGAATACCACTTCGGGGTGAAGAAGGTGGAAGTCGTGGGCGAGGTATTCAAGATCAACGGCAAGAACGTGAAGTTGCGCGGTGTAAACCGTCACGACCATCATCCCAAGACGGGCCGCTACGTGGATGATGCCACCTATGAACAGGACATCCGACTGATGAAGCAGGCGAACATCAATTTCCTGCGCACCTCACACTATCCCGACCGCGAATACCTCTACGAACTCTGCGACAAGTGGGGCATCTATGTGATGGACGAAGCCAACCACGAAACGCACGGCTACGGCTATGCCAACCGCGTGATGGGCGAAGACCTGACGTTCCAGAAGGCCCATGTCGACAGGGCGGAGTCGCTGGTGAAGCGAGATTTCAACCACCCGAGCATTATCCTCTGGAGCCTTGGTAACGAAGGCGGTGTAGGGCCGAACATCGAGGCGATGTATAATAAGGTGCGTGAGTTGGACAGCACTCGCCCACCCTTCTACGACAGCGACCGCCGCTACTCAGTCATCTGGGACGACAGTTATCTCTATCCCGATGACCTGCGTCGTGAGGCCCAGAAAGTCAGCGACAAGCCCTTTATGATGCGCGAATATGCCCATGCGATGGGTAATTCATGTGGCAATCTGAAGGAGTACTGGGATGTGATCTATGCCGACAGCAGCATCTGTGGTGCCGCTATCTGGGACTGGGTAGATCAAGGCTTGCAGCGCGACGGCTATTTCGCCTACGGCGGAGATTTCGGTGACAAACCGAATGACGGACCTTTCTGCATCAACGGCCTCATCGCCCCTGACCGCAAGCCACATCCGCATTATTATGAGGTGCAGTATGTGTATCAGCCACTACAGTTCGAGCGCAAGGATAACGGCCGTATCGACACTATCAATCGTGACTATTTCACAGATCCGAGCGAATACGAGATGACCTACGACACCCTGCGCTACAACGGCGAGGTGCTTCTGAACGTGGCCGCCCACCTGAAAGAAGACAAACCTTGGGCCAAGAAAGGCTTTGTGGTAGCCCGCGAGCAGTTTGTGCTGACGCCGTACGCCTTCCCAGTGAATCACGGGGACAGGCACTCTGTAATTCAGTCGCAAAGCTCCCTGCTCACAGAAAAGCCAGTCCCCATGATTCACACCGATGGGAACAAGCTCACCTCGTGGATTGTTGATGGAAAGGAGATGCTGCAGGCCCCGCTGGAGCCCTATTTCTGGAAGCCTGAGAATGACAACCAGAATGCGGCTGGGTTTGCCCGCCGTGTCGCTACGTGGAAAGAGGTCAAAGACGTCAAGGTAACCTATACTGTCATCAACGACCGCAGCATTCGCGTCGATGTAGACTACCAACCAACGGCTACCGACCGTCCCGTGATGCCGAAGTTCGGTATGCGGATGCGCCTGCCGAAGGATTTCACGCAGATTAAGTACTACGGCCGAGGCCCTTGGGAGAACTATCCCGACCGCAAAGGCTCGGCATTCCTCGGCATCTACGAGATGCCCCTCAGTGAATACGAGACCGAATATATCCATCCGCAGGACAACGGCAACCGCTGCGACATCCGCTGGTTTGAGATTTCATCTACTGGAAATTCCGGACAACCCAGCGCATCTGGGAAATCCGGTTCCACTCTCCGCATTGATGGCAATGACCCGCTCTGCATCCGCGCCTGGGACTATGGCGAGGAAGACCTCGAGGGCGCAAAGCATCCGAATGAAATACACCGTGGACGCTTCGTCAATCTGAACATCGACTTAAACATCCACGGCGTTGGCGGTGCTGATACCTGGGGCAAACGTACCCTACCCCAGTATACCATCGACGGCAACCAGCCGCACCACTATTCGTTCTTACTCAGTTTCTGAACATACTTCACGGGTTTGCCGTCGCTGGCTTTCAGCAGACTGGCAAATTCCTGAGGGGATACCTCGACAGGACCATGCATGAATTCGGGAATATTGTAGCATTTCATGAACTGCCGATGGTAGTCAGGATCGGCCTGTGGCAGTTCGAAGGGTTTGCTGCCCTTACCATCGGCATCGATATGTGTAAAGAACGGACGGGTATAGCTGCCGTCATCGCGCCGGCTGCTGAACACCACCCATCTGCCATTGCTCGACCAGGAATGGTAGCTCTCCGTTTCAGGTGAGTTGATTTCGTCCATCGCACGAATCTGGCCATTGGCGAGATCCAGCAGATAGAGGTCGGCCTCACGGTGCCAGATATGGAAGACGCCATAATGACCTAAGGTGAACATCAGGAAGCGACCGTCGGGCGACACACGCGGCAGAGTGGCACTCTTATCCAGACTGTCAGCCTGGAACACCAATTCGCGGGGACCGAACTGATAGGTGTCGGGATTGAACGATTTCTTATAGATGTTGTATTTGACTTCCTGGTACCTGTGAACAACCTCCACATCATGACTTGTGGTATCGCGGAACTCGAAATGGGCGCTGCAATAATAGAGTGTCTTACCATCAGGCGCCCAGCAGGGGAACACCTCGAACTCGTTTTCTTCGTTTTCGATATTGGTCACCTCGTTCTTCTTCACATCGTATGCTATCAGATCGCTCACAGCATCGAACACCTCGATACGGTTGGCCTTTCGTGTGTGGAAACTCTGACTGGTCCTATTTGTGGAATAGACAATCAGCGGAAGCCAGGGGTGCCAAGCAGGATAGACACCAGCAGAGAGGATGGAGTCGTTGCGCATGTTGATCTTACTCAGTTTACCGTCGTAGGCAATCACAGTTCCCCCATGGAACTGACGGGCATGGAACTGCATACGCTGGGGATTATACTGCTGATAGTTGTGGCAATTGACGCACTGGCCTGTCACTTCCTTACCACAAAGCATATTGTTGACCATCACTGTCTCGTCGTAGTCCTCCAGACAACGCTGGTTCAGCGTCAGCTCCTCATAGGCGACATAACTCGGCGAGATGAGTCGGTAACTAAGATAAGGGTCTATGCTGTCAGGGGAAACGGTGATATGAAAGGGTTTATATCGCCACCACTCCTCATTGAGCCTGACAAACACTTCAACATCGATATCCTTGCCAACGGCCTTGTTGACCAATTCGCGCCAGTCGTCCATCTCTGGCTGTACGGCCAGACCGCCACATACAAGTTGATGTTCACCCACCGTGAAGCGTGCCACTATCTCGTCGCAGGAATCATTCATCTCAAAGGTCAGTGGGGCGATGTTGACAGGTATCGTCACATCCACATAATCCGGATAGATATGAGGCACCTTCTTGATTTCGGTGAACTGAGTGGGCACCGAGGCATTTTGACAAGACGAGGAGAGAAGGAGTAAGGAGAGAAGGAGTAAGGAGGATACACTCCCACACCATCTGTTTATGTTTATCTTAGTAATCATCTGTAAACTGTAAACTATAAACTGTAAACTATAAACTATAAACTGTAAACTATAAACTAAATTAAGTTCATTCCCAGCGCCTTGCACTCCTTCCGCATATCCTCCGGCCAGATACTTGCCTGAATCTCGCCAATATGCCCCTTGTGCAGCAGCACCATACACAGACGGCTCTGTCCGATACCACCACCAATAGAAAGTGGCAACTTATCGTTGAGCAGTTGCTGATGGAAGAACAGCTGTTCGCGCTCCTCCTTACCCTCTATCTTCAGCTGACGCAGCAGACTCTCCTTATCCACGCGGATACCCATCGACGACAACTCAAAGCTGCGTCCTAATACAGGATACCAGATCAGGATATCACCGTTCAAACCCATCTTACCATTCTCAGCGATGGTCGACCAGTCATCATAGTCAGGTGCACGTCCGTCGTGCTTCTCACCGTTCGAGAGCTTGCCACCAATACCGATGACAAACACAGCGCCATAAGCCTCACAGATGGCATCCTCACGCTCCTTGGGCGTCTTGTCAGGATACATCTTCAGCAATTCGTCTGCATGGATAAAGTGTATCTTCTCAGGCAGGAAAGGCTTGATCTGCGGATAAGTCTCGCAGGTCAGGTATTCCGTACGACGGATGGCCGCATAGATACGCTCCACGATATTCTTCAGGAACGACAGCGTGCGATCCTCCTTATTGATCACAGCCTCCCAGTCCCACTGGTCCACATAGAGCGA
>Ga0310786_10004373_pt1 | contig 19748 bp, 17 predicted proteins | sample AusTroGonzalo_MG_FD_203881 | JGI IMG/M metagenome (GOLD analysis project Ga0310786, IMG submission 203881) | Bovine rumen microbial communities from tropical cattle in Woodstock, Queensland, Australia - Gonzalo_03 (v2) (version 2) | ecosystem: Host-associated > Mammals > Digestive system >... | reverse complement strand
GTGTGGTTACCGCACGTAACTATGATAACGGTGATCTGTACGGCGGTCAGGCCATTCTGGTAGTTCAGAAGATCGCTCCCGTCAAGCTGACCATCAACGTTTCTGAGCAGTATTACTCAAAGGTAAAGAAGGGTGATGCAGTCAGCATTGAACTTGACGCATATCCCGGTGAGACTTTCAAGGGTAAGGTTTCTCTGATATATCCTACCATTGATGCAATGACTCATACATTCCCGGTTGAGCTGAATGTGTCCAATGAGGATTTGAAACTGCGTCCGGGTATGTTTGCCCGCGCAACCCTTAACCTGGGTACTCTGAACCATGTGGTTGTTCCTGACCTGGCTATCGATAAGCGTGCCGGTTCCGGTGATCGTTTTGTATATGTATATAAGGACGGAAAGGTCCGTTACAGCAAGGTTGAGCTGGGACAGCGTCTGGGCGACCGATACGAGTTGCTCTCGGGCGTTGAGAACGGCGCTGAGATTGTCATTGCCGGACTGGCAAAACTGGCCGACGGCAAGGAGGTTGAAGTTGAGAAATAACATAGCGTTTACGATATGAGTCTATACGAAGGTTCGGTCAAGAGACCAATTCTGACGGCGCTGTGTTTTGTGGCAGTGGTGGTGTTCGGCGTGTTCTCGTACTCCAAGCTGCCTATTGACCAGTTGCCCGATATAGAGACCAACACCATTATGGTGTTCACATACTACAACGGTGCCAGCGCATCGGACATCGAGAACAACGTAACACGTACTCTTGAGAATACGCTGAACAGTTGCAGTTACATCAAGCATATCACATCAAAGTCATCCGAGAACGTATCGGTCATTCAGCTGGAGTTTGAGTTTGGCCATGATATCGATGACCTTACAAACGATGTGCGAGACAAACTTGATATGGTATCCAATTCGCTGCCTGACGGTGCCGGATCGCCTATCATTTTCAAGTTTGATACAAGCATGCTGCCTATCATGCTGCTTTCAGTACAGGCAGGCGAAAGCCAGACTGCTCTTTACAAGATACTTGACGAGAACGTGGTGAACCCGTTGGCCCGTATTCCGGGTGTGGGTACGGTATCCGTTACCGGTGCCCCGCAGCGTGAGATCTACGTTTATTGCGATCCCGCCAAGCTTGAGGCCTACAACCTGACAATCGAGGTTATTGCAGCCATGATCGGTCAGGAGAACCGCAGTATCCCCAGCGGTAACATCGATATAGGTAACGAGACATTCGCACTGCGTGTGGACGGCGAGTTCAAGGATCCTAAGGATATGAACAATCTGGTGGTTGCTTCTGTCAGCGGCCGTAACGTATATCTGAGCGATGTGGCTCAGATCGTGGACCGTACTCAGGAGCGTGCCCAGGAGTCATACAACAACGGTGTCCAGGGTGCCATGATGGTTATCCAGAAGCAGACCGGTGCCAATACCGTTGAGATCTGCCGTAAGGTGAACGCCGCTCTGCCCGAGATTGAGAAGAACCTGCCCAGTGATATCCATATAGGTATCATCAACGACGGTTCACAGGATATTATACAGACCGTGAACTCACTGGCCGAGACAATCATCTACGCTTTGCTGTTCGTAGTGCTGGTGGTTTACCTGTTCACAGGACGCTGGCGCGCCACTATGGTTGTGGCCATCACAATCCCTTTGTCACTGATTGCATCATTCATATACCTGTTCATTACCGACGGTTCACTGAACATCATCTCGTTGAGTAGTATAACGATCGCCATCGGTATGGTTGTGGATGATACCATCGTTGTGCTTGAGAACATCACCACCCATATCGAGCGCGGTGCCGATCCCAAGCAGGCTGCCATTCACGCTACCAATGAGGTTGCCGTATCGGTTATGGCATCGACACTGACCATATTCGCCGTGTTCTTCCCGCTTACCATGCTGAACGGTATGGCCGGCGTGATGTTCAAGCAGTTGGGCGGTATGATGTGCGTGATCATAGGTATCTCTCTTATCGTATCACTGACACTTACCCCGATGCTCTGCTCGCGTATGCTTAAGCTTGAGAAGAAGGGCAGCCGCATACATACATTACTTTACCGTCCTATCCAGAAGGCTCTGGACGGACTGGACCGCTGGTACTCACGCCGCATCAACCATGCAGTACGTCACCGCGGTTGGATTGTGCTGGCTTGTATCCTGATATTCGTAGCATCACTCTTCTCGGCAGGCGACCTCAAGTCTGAGTTCTTCCCGTCCGATGAGCAGTCACGCGTATCGGCCACCATCTATATGCCTATGAACACCAATACGGACCGTTCACGCATGGTGGCTCAGGAACTGTCAGACCTGTGGATGAACCGTTATGCCGAGGATCTGGTTACCTGCAACTACCGCGTTGGTGCTGCCGACGAGAACAACACCTTTGCGTCAATGCAGACCAACGGTACTCACATCATATCATTCACCATTTCACTCAAGGAGTTGAAGGACCGCAGCATCTCGTCTGATGACGTGGTTGCCCAGATGCGTGCCGACCTTAACGCACGTCCCGAGATTGAGCGTTTCATGGTTACAGTAGGTGGAGGTATGAGCATGGGTGGTCAGTCAACCGCCGAGTTTGAGATTTACGGCTATGACTTTGATGAGACCGATGCCGTTGCCGCCGAGTTCCTGAGCAAGGTCAAGGACGTGCCCGGAGTAGGTGAGGCTTACATCAGCCGCGAGAAGTACCAGCCTGAGTATCAGGTGGTATTTGACCGCGAGAAACTGGCTCAGCACGGTCTGAACCTTTCGACAGCCGCTACTTATCTGCGTAACCGTATTTACGGTGCTACAGCATCATATTTCCGCGAGGACGGTGAGGAGTATTACATCAAGGTACGTTATGCTCCCGAGTACCGTACCGAGTTGGATGACATTGAGAACATCCTGCTTTACGGAAGCGGCAACAGCGCCGTTCGCGTAAGGGATCTGGGTCATCTGGAGGAGACTTTCACTCCGCCTACCATCCAGCGTAAGGACCGTCAGCGTATCAACTCGGTTACCTGCGTCATTGCGGGCGGATCGGCCCTTAGTGATGTTGTCAATGCAGGTCAGGAGATCATTGCCGGAATGGAACTGCCCGAGGGCGTAACCATACAGATTTCGGGTGACTATGAGGACCAGCAGGAGTCATTCCATGATATGGCTACCCTGGCTCTGCTTATCATCCTGCTTGTGTTCATCGTGATGGCAGCCCAGTTCGAGTCACTGACTCTGCCGTTCATCATCATGTTCTCAATCCCGTTCGCTCTGAGCGGTGTGCTGGTGGCTCTTTATCTCACGGACACTTCGATCAACCTTATGAGTGCCCTGGGTGCCATAATGCTGATTGGTATCGTGGTTAAGAACGGTATCGTGCTCATCGATTATACCAAACTGTGCCGTGAGCGCGGCATGTCGGCTATCACGGCTACCGTTACCGCAGCCCGCAGCCGTCTGCGTCCGGTACTTATGACCACACTGACAACCATCCTGGGTATGATTCCTATGGCTCTCAGCCAGGGTCAGGGCTCCGCAATGTGGCGCCCGCTGGGTATATCGGTTATAGGCGGTCTTACAATATCAACAATACTGACTCTTATCCTGGTTCCGACCCTGTATTGCATCAGTCAGGGCGTGGGCGTCAAGAAGGCTCGCCGCAAGCATCGCAGACAGCTTGAGTTGGCTAAGTTCTGGGCCGAGAACAAGGATCAGTTCATTCACGATAAGACAGCAAAGATATGAAAGCAATACTTATAACTTTTGATCAGGTATATACCGAGCGTATCATAGATATGCTCACGACCAACAACTGCCGCGGCTTCTCCATGGTGGAGCAGCTGCAGGGCAGGGGTTCCAAGACAGGTCAGCCTCACTACGGCAACCATGCATGGCCCTCAATGAATTCGGGTATCATCGCTATGGTCGATGACGACAAGGTTGACATCATACTGGAGAAACTGCACGCAATGGACGTAGCGACCGAGAAACTCGGCCTCCGTGCATTTGTCTGGAACGTAGAAAAAAGTATTTAATTGCAGTATAGTCCGAAGGACGCTACCGGAGGTAGCCTCTTTTGCGGAGCAAAATAAAAAAAGGAAAATGGACCTCGGACTAGAGGTTCGAGGTCCAGCCCTGGGCTTTCAACTCAACTTCCTGACCGGACTTGGTGACCAGATGTCTGCCAAGCTCCGGTCTTGTCATATGGCCGATAAGCTTGACATCCTTCAGCTGGATGATCTTGTCGTGGTCGGTCAGGGGTACGGTAAACAGGAGCTCGTAGTCCTCGCCGCCGTTCAGGGCGCAGGTGTAAACGTCCATGTTGAGCTCTTCGGCCATGACTGCGGTCTGGTAGTCAATGGGGATACGCTCCTGATAGACGCTGCAGCCGGTGTTACTCTGCTTGCAGATATGTATGAGTTCCGATGACAGGCCGTCGGATATGTCCATCATGGCGGTGGGCTGTATTCCGGCCTCGCGTAGCTCCTTTATGATGTCACCGCGGGCCTCGGGTTTGAGCTGGCGCTCAAGCAGATATTCCTTTCCTGCAAAATCGGGATTAAAGGGCTCGTTCGCATTGTGCGGTGTGCTGTTGAACACGGCTTTCTCGCGCTCCAGCAGCTGCAGTCCCATGTAGGCGGCTCCAAGGTTGCCCGATACGCATATAAGGTCATTCTGGCCGGCTCCGTTGCGGTATACGGCCTTGCCTTTCTCCGCCTCGCCGATGCATGTTATGCTGATGGCCAGACCGGTCAGTGACGATGTGGTGTCACCGCCTACCAGGTCCACGTTGTGACGCTGGCATGCAAGTACTACTCCGGCATAGAAATCCTCCATATCCTCGACCGAGAAACGCTTGCTCAGGGCAACCGATACGGTCATCTGGCGGGGTGTGCCGTTCATGGCGTATATGTCGGAGATATTTACCATGGCACTCTTGTAGCCAAGATGCTTCAGGGGTACGTAGGTGAGGTCAAAGTGTACTCCCTCCATGAGCATGTCGGTTGTTACCAACACCTCCTTGTCCTTACCGGAATAGTCCAGGACGGCGCAGTCGTCACCCACACCATAAAGTGTCGAGGCGTTCTGCGGTTTAAGGTGTTTGGTGAGGTGGTCTATAAGACCGAACTCTCCGAGCTCGGCTATCTCGGTACGTTTGGTATCTGCCATAGTTATGTCGTTATTTCTTGTTTACGTATGATTCCACGTGCTGTATGACGGCCTTTTCAAACTTGTCGGCATCGCGGAGGAAACGGACTCCGACGGGGAGGATGTATATCCTGGCTCGTAACTCATCGGCCAGATTAAGGTCCTGCAGACGGGCTGCATCCTTGGCTGTGGTGATGATGACCGCATCCTGTCCCAAGCTTTCCAGACGGTCGGTGATGTTTGTGATGTCCTGCTTTGTGAAACGGTAATGGTCGGGGTAGGCCATCAGGGTGACGTTGTGTCCCTGGCGTTCCAGTTCCGCCTGCATAAGTGCGGGTGAGGCTATTCCGGTTACGGCCAGCAGGGGCGCCTTGGGAAGGTCAATAGGCTGCCCCGCGTCGTCTATGAGGTACGGCTTGTTGTATTGAGGAGTTGTAAAGAACACTTGCTGCTCAGGCCTTACCTTGAGACGTTGGGTGAGGTCGGCCATGGACTTCTTGTCAAGGTTGTCGGGACACTTGGTCACTATGATGATATCGGCCCTGTGGCGGCCTCTGACGCTCTCGCGCAGATAGCCGGCGGGTAGCATTGCATCGTCCAGTATGTTGCGGTGCCAGTTGACCAGCAGTATGTTCAGTGAAGGCTTGATCCGACGGTGCTGGAATGCGTCGTCCAGTATGATGACCTGGGGAGCGCACATCTCAATAAGTCGTCTGATACCCTCGGCCCTGTCAGAGCAGACAGCCACCTCCAGGTCCGGGAAACGGCGCTTTATCTGCAGGGGCTCGTCGCCTATGAGTCCGCTGTCGGAATGGGCATCGGACATGAAGAAACCTTTGGTGTGGCGGCCGTATCCGCGGCTCAGGACTGCAGTCTTGAAACGGTCCTTGAGCAGGGTGGCGGTGTATTCGGCGTGCGGGGTCTTGCCCGTTCCGCCCACGGTTATGTTGCCGATGCTTATTACCGGTAGGTCGAACGACCGGCTTTTGCGGACGCCTTTGTCATACAGAAAATTCCTTATTCCGGTGACGAGGCCGTACAGCCAGCCAAGAGGCCTGAGTGCGTTGTTTATTTTGAATTCAGACTTCATTATTCGCTATAATACCCTATCTTTGAATGATATTCGGGTGCAAAAGTACGCATTTTATAAGATATTGGGTACATTTGTACTTGATGGCTTTACCGGAACGGTACAGATGACGGCATTTTTACATGTTTTAATAACCTTTGGTTGTAATATTCACTAAAAATGTTGTAATTTGCGCCCGTTTTGGACGCTATGGGTAAATAGTGCCTGAAGGGAAAGATGCTCGAGTGGTTGAAGAGGCACGCCTGGAAAGCGTGTATACGCCAAAAGCGTATCCGGGGTTCGAATCCCCGTCTTTCCGCAGAGTTTGGAACTGATTACTAGTTTGAAACAATTAAATATAACCAATAACTAAAAATTATCTCAAATGAAAAAGGTATTTGCATTCGTTGCAATGATGGGCCTCCTGACTTTCGGAGTGAACCAGACAATCAATGCTCAAGATGAGGCACCTGCTATCGAGGAGGTTGCTCAGGATGATTCTGCTGCTGTTGATTCAATCGCAGCTGCTGAAGATGTAGAGGCTGAAGACACTACTTCTGACGATGACGTAGAAGAGGCTAAGGGTCTCCACAAGACAATCAAGGTTAAGTTCATCGAGGGTAGTGCAGGCTTCATGGCTCTTGTTGCCATCGCTATGATCTTCGGTCTTGCTCTCTGCATCGAGCGTATTATTTTCCTCAGCCTTTCTGAGATCAACAGCAAGAAGCTCCTTGAGGACATTCAGGCTGCTCTTGAGAACGGTGATGTTGAAGGCGCAAAGTCAATCTGCCGCGATACCCGTGGTCCTGTAGCTTCAATCTGCTATCAGGGTATGCTTCGTATCGACGAGGGTCTTGACGTAGTTGAGCGTTCAGTTGTTTCTTACGGTAGCGTTCAGGCTTCAAACCTTGAGAAGAACCTCTCATGGATCACCCTGTTCATTGCAATGTCTCCTTCACTCGGATTCCTTGGTACTGTGATCGGTATGGTACAGGCATTCGATGACATCCAGAAGGCTGGTGATATTTCACCTAACGTTGTTGCCGGCGGTATGAAGGTTGCTCTTATCACAACCATCTTCGGTATTATCGTTGCTCTTATCCTTCAGGTGTTCTATAACTACATTCTGAGTAAGGTCGAGGCTCTTAACACAGATATGGAGGACTCATCAGTTTCTCTGCTCGACATCATCATGAAGTACAACCTGAAGTTCAAAAAGTAATATAACTCCGAATTATGGAAAACGAGAATAAACAAATAAAGGCTTCCAAGTGGGCTCTGGGTATTCTCTTCGTACTTTCTGCCGCAGTTCTGATCCTGTTCTTCGGCGTAGGTTACGGACATACCACATATAGCAACGGGAAGAACCTGACAGATCCGCAGTTTACCGGTCTGTTGCTGGTATGGCTCTATTCTCTCGTAGGAATGGGTGTCCTGTCAGTACTGGGATTCGGTATTGTTGCAGCTATCAGGAATCTTAAGACAAAGACTACAGGACAGCAGAGAACCGGTTTTGCAGGTTGGGTATTCATATTCACCTTCATAACACTGATAGTATCCTATTTCCTGGCAAGCACTGATCCTGTTAAGAAGGGTGACGGTGTTGTTGTAAGGACAATATGGGAGCTTCAGATCTCAGACGTCTGCCTGTACTCAATCTATGCACTGGTAGTAGTTTCAGTATTATGCACCATACTTTCTATGCTTGGTATCTTTAAGGCAAGAAAGTAACGGAAGAGAATTTGAAGAATCAGAGTTATGGGAAAAGGAAAAAGAAAAGTTCCCGGACTTAACCAGTCTTCGACAGCTGATATCTCGTTTATCCTGTTGATATTCTTCCTGGTGACCACATCAATGGACACTGACTCGGGTCTGTCCCGTCGTCTTCCTGAGTGGGATCCGGATGCAGTAGAGCAGGAGATGAAGATCAAGGAGCGTAACGTTATGACGGTCCAGGTCAACAAGAACAACGAGATCTTTGTCAAGAATGGTGTTGTAAATCGCGTAATCGACGTATCAGAGTTGAAGGATATCGCCAAGGAGTTCATTGCAAACCCCGACGATAACGTCAACCTTCCTATCAAGGAGGATTATGATATCAAGGACTACGGTGTAGTTGTCACAACAGTGAAGCATGTCATTTCACTTCAGACAGACCGTACCACCAATTACGAGATTTATTTCCAAGTCCAGCATGAGCTGTCAAAGGCTTATACTGAGTTGAGAGATGCCTGGGCCAAGAAGACCTTCGGCAAGAAATTCTCCGAGTGTGATGAATCAGAACAAGCTGTAGTTAAGGGTGTTTACGCCAACAAGATTTCTGAGGCTGAACCTAAACAATATGGTACTGCGCAATGAGTAAATTTAGAAGTAATGGAAAGAGAGAAATGCCGGAGTTGAATACTTCGTCACTTCCTGACCTTATCTTTACCGTATTGTTCTTCTTCATGATGGTAACATCCATGCGTGACGTTGAGGTAAAGGTCCAGGTTAAGACTCCTGTAGGAGGCACAGAGATCGAGAAGCTTGAGAGAAAGTCACTGGTGTCACATATCTACATCGGTCCTCCCTCAAAGACTTATCGTGCTATCTACGGTGCAGCCCCCCGTATTCAGCTTAATGAGTTTTTCGCTGAGCCGGAAGCTATCCGCGAGTTCGTAGTAGCAGAGCGTGAGAGCATGTCTGAGAAGGACAAACCTTTCATGAAGATGTCTCTTAAGATAGACCAGGGTGTTCAGATGGGTATCGTAACCGACGTGAAGCAGGAGCTTCGTAAGGCACGTGCTCTGAACATTGTCTATTCAGCTACTAAGGAGAATAAGAACTGACGTTAATTCGTTCATATAAAGAAAGGCCTCTTTTTCAAGGAGGCCTTTCTTGTTTTATGTTATCTGCGATAAGTCAGGAACGAGTAGGGGAATGGGTTCCTTTCGTCGGGATCGTGGTCCTCGCGGTTTATCAGATGCCAGCTGGGATCACTGCCGAATTCCGGGAAGAATGTATCGGCCTGGGTGGGTGAGTCATGTACGAGCGTTATTTCAAGTTCATCGGCCATGGGGAGCGCCTGTGAATAGACTTGTGCTCCTCCCATGATGTAGACCTTCTCGTCACGGGCGCATTTGCTCAGCGCCTCATCGATTGACGAATAGACCTCGGTGCCGGGGAATGACACTCCGCTCTGGCGTGTCAGAACAATATTGCGGCGGTTGGGCAGGGCACCCTTGGGCAGAGACTCATAGGTCTTGCGGCCCATTATTACGGTATGTCCTGTGGTGAGTTCCTTGAAACGCCTCAAATCGGCACTCAAATGATAGATCAAGTCCCCTTTATAACCTATTGCCCCGTTTTGGGCTATAGCGACAATTATTGATATCATACGGATACGTCGGCTTTGATGTGCGGATGCGGGTCATATCCCTCAAGCTGGAAGTCCTCATACTTGAAGTCGAATATACTCTTTACATCGGGATTTATTATCATCCTGGGCAGCGGACGCGGCTCACGTGTAAGCTGCAGACGGGCCTGCTCCAGATGGTTCAGATAGAGGTGGGTATCGCCCGTGGTGTGGATGAAATCACCGGGTTTGAGGCCTGTTACCTGTGCCATCATCATGGTGAGCAGTGCATACGATGCTATGTTGAAAGGCACGCCCAGGAAACAGTCGGCACTGCGCTGATAGAGCTGCAGGCTCAGGCGTCCGTTGGCTACATAGAACTGGAAGAATGCATGGCAGGGGGGCAGGTTCATGTTCTTGAGGTCTGCCACGTTCCATGCGCTCACGATTATGCGGCGTGAATCGGGGTTGTGCTTGATGGTATCCACAGCCTCCTGAATCTGGTCTATGAAACCTCCGTCATAATCGGGCCATGAGCGCCACTGATAGCCGTAAATGTGACCCAGGTTGCCGTCAGGATCGGCCCACTCGTTCCAGATACGCACGCCGCGCTCCTGCAGCCAGTTGGCGTTGGTGTTGCCGTCGAGGAACCAGAGCAGCTCGTAAATGATGGATTTAAGGTGCAGTTTCTTGGTGGTCAGGAGAGGGAATCCCTCCTCAAGATTGAATCGCATCTGGTGTCCGAACACACTGATTGTGCCGGTGCCGGTGCGGTCACCTTTCTGCACTCCTTCACGAAGTATCCTGTCAAGCAGGTCGAGATACTGTTTCATCAGTTTTCCTTTTTATTGTCTGCGAATATACTGATTTTTTGGCTTACCTTCGCGTTATAATTCAACTAAGGCATGGCATTTGAGCAGGAATTTATCAACATCTTACCAGTCAGTGAGCGTGATGCTCTGCTGGCTGCTCTGGAGACTGAACCTGAGGTAAGCATAAGGTTCAACTCCAAGGCCGATGATGCCGAAAACCTTGTCCTTGAGTCACTTGAATGCCAGGCCGATGGTCATGTCCTGTGGATGGACGATGCAGTCTATCTGGATCACCGTCCGCAGTTCACTATGGACCCGCTGCTGCATCAGGGCTGCTACTACGTGCAGGAGGCGTCGTCCATGTTCCTGGCTGAGGCAATCAGGAAATGCGTAAGCGGGCCGGTCCGTGCGCTTGACCTTTGCGCCGCTCCCGGCGGAAAGTCAACCCTTCTTGCACAGCTGTTGCCCCAGGGCAGTCTGCTCATATCGAATGAGATCCAGCGGGGCCGCGCACAGATACTTGCCGAGAATATGGTCAAGTGGGGCCGTGAGGGTGTGATGGTTACCTGCAATTCACCCAAACAGATCGGTCAGTCAAGCCTTATGTTTGACCTTATTGCGGTCGATGCTCCATGCTCAGGTGAGGGAATGTTCCGTAAGGATGAGGGCGCGGTACGTGACTGGAGCCTTAGTAATGTTGAGATGTGTGCCGCGCGTCAGCGTGAGATACTGACAGATATCTGGCCGTCGCTCAAGCCCGGCGGATATCTTATTTACAGTACCTGCACTTTCAACCGCCAGGAGGATGAGGACAATGTCCGTTGGATGATGGATGAGTTCGGAGCTCAGGCCATTGACCTTACTCCTGATCCCAAGTGGAATATCCTGGGCTCACTTACTGATGACAATCTGCCTGTATACCACTTCATGCAGCACCGTACACGCGGCGAGGGTTTCTTCCTTTGCCTGTTGCGTAAGCCGGAAGGTTCAACTTCCGGTCTTAAGAGCAGACCTTTCAGGGGTGATCCCACAAAAGTTCCGTCAGACTGCAAGTCATGGCTCAAGCCTGAGGGCGGTTATGAGTTCTTCATAAAGAACGAATCGGTATATGCGTTGCCATCGGACCTTAAGGATGATATGTGGCAGGCTGGACAGGAACTGTATGCGCTTGTGCCCGGCATTGAGGTAGCTGTGATGAAGGGACGTGACTGGGTTCCGGCACACGCTCTTGCCATGAGCACAGCCTTGAACCGTGACGCTTTCAATGCAGTTGAGGTGACACGCCAGCAGGCGCTTGCATATCTTCACTGTGATGCTGTAAGACTTGAGGATGCTCCGCGCGGCATAGTGCTGCTCACATATAGGAACATACCTTTGGGATTTGCCAAGAATATAGGCAACCGCGCTAATAACATGTATCCCCAGGAATGGAGGATACGCAATTCAATCTCCTGATTACTTGCCCCCGAACAGACCGTAGGTGGTGCGTATTACGCGGAACTCGGTACGGCGGTTAAGCTGGTTGCATATCTCCTGCTGTGACTCGGGCAGGGTCATTATGAATTCCTCGGTAAGTTCGGTACCCTCGGTCAGGAAATCATACTTTTCGGCCAATTTCTTGTTGATGGTCTTGGGGGTTGACTCGCCATATCCGCGGGCGGTCAGACGTTTGCGGTCAATACCGTTCTTTATCAGATAATCAACCACGCTTTCGGCGCGCTGCTGTGACAGGCGTCTGTTGTAATCGTCATCGCCTACGTAGTCGCAGTGGGCACCTATCTCGATGGTTACGCCGGCATTGTCATTGAGCAGCTGTACAAGCTCGTCAAGTGACTGGGCCGATTCGGGGCGCAGGGTGGCGCGGCCAAAGTCAAAGAATATGTTGTCAATCATGACAGGCTTGGATATTGACGATAACGGGAACTGCAGCACATACTCGCGGTCCTGGTTGGTGCTGTCGGCCGTCATCTCCTGCTTGTAGTTCATGAAACCTTTGGCGGTGCCGAGCAGCAGGTAACTCACTCCGGGCTTGACGCGCTGCGTGAATGAGCCGTCCTCCCTGACGTTGAGCTTGAGGTTGGTGCCGTCATTGCCTATCAGGTAGACCAGGGCATCGGGCAGTTCGTATCCGTCCTTCTCATAGACCCAGCCTATTATGTTGTGCACGGTTTCGGGCAGTTCAAAGCGGTAGATATGGTCACGTCCGCGGCCGTCACCTCGGTTGCTGCTGAAGAAGCCGCGGGTGTAGTCACCCTCAAAGGTCATGCCAAAATCATCGGCCTGGGAGTTGACGGGAGTGCCCAGGTTGGTTACGGTCCAGGTGGTGTCACTGGTGCTTACGGCGCAGAATATATCCAGACCGCCCATGCCGGGATGGCCGTTAGACGAGAAGTAAAGCTCACCGTTGCGGCGGAACATGGGGAACATCTCGTTGCCGGGTGTATTGATATCGGGACCCAGGTTCTCGGCGCCTATCAGACGTCCCGATATGGGTATGCGCCAAAGGTCCAGACCGCCGAAGCCTCCGTCCATATCGGATACAAAATAGAGCCACTGTCCGTCGGGAGATACGGTAGGATGGGCATAGTTATATAGGGAGTCCTTGGAACTGCCGAACGCGGTGCCCTGCGACCAGGCGGCATCCGATCTGCTTGACTTGTAGATGGTTGCGGGACGTGGCTGCTGGGGGTCCGATGCACAGTAGGTGTAGTACATCGTTGAGAAATCGGGACTCAGGGCGCAGGTGCCGTCCTCGAATTCCGAGTTCAGACCTCCCTGGACGGGCTCGGGCTTCTTCCAGTTGCCCTTATCGTCCTTGCGTGTCACGAATATGTCGCAGTTCTTCATGCCGGTTATGGCGTTGATCTCATCGCCGGCACACTCCTTGCGGGATGACGTGAAGTATATTACATCATACTCCTGGCTGCCGAATACCGGTGACCAGTCGCTGTAGCGGCCGTTCAGTATCGGGTCCTTCTTGACGCTGTATCGGGTAGGGTTATCCTTCCAGTCCTGAATGAGACGGCAGGATTTGAGGCCGTTCTGCGCCAGGACATCGGTCGAATCATGCTTGAGCGCTATAAGGTAATTCTTCTCGGCTTCGGCGATCTTGCCGTCCAGTCGGAGCATATCGGCCAGATGCCGATATACAATTGAGTCGGGGTAGTTGTAGCGGATGGCGTTGCGGTAGGCTGCCAGGGCACGTGGCACGTAGTTGGTGCGGCGGTAACATTCGGCCAGTTTGAAGGCGGTTTCGGCACGCAGCTGCTTCTCGGAAGCGGGGGTTCCGGCGTAGGCCTTCTTGTACAGGGCGGCTGCCTCGGTATATTCGCCCAGGGCATAGCGCTGGTCACCCTTGCGTAAACTAAGTTCAGCCCCGCAGCTGCAAAGCAACCACAGGGCCGATACTATCAGGTATGCAGCCGTTCTCCTCATTTATCATAATAACGTAAAACGGCTTGTGATATTGTCATTACTTATTTCTTCTGTTGCTGATTGAGAAAAGTACTATCAATGACATTGCAATGGGGAACATGATGTTATACTTGATTGCGCTATGTGTAATGAGCATTTGGATTAAAGGAACCGATGCAAATGCTATCGTAAGTATACCCAATACCACAGTCACCTTCTGTAACTTGTCCGAAGCGTTTTTCCTTATCAGTTTGTCTGAAACAGGCAAAAGGATTATCAGGAGACATGACAGAAGATATGATAATCTGTAACAGATTTCTATCGGATCAAACTGGACTGTTACTGAGTTGTATACTGTACCGATTAACAGAATGACAAGCAGAACGGCAAGTATCACACTGAAAAACCAGATGAAGAATTTCCTTACTTTTCCGGGCTCGGAGATCTCAACCTTTCTCCAGCTTCTCAAGCCTCCTCCCTTGGCTATGGCCACTATCTTTGTAATCAAAGCCAGAGAAATCAATACCACAAAGGCTATTGCTACGGCTGTATTCAAGAATATGAAGTTGAAAGTACCCCAGAATACAAGTCCCAGACATGCGAGGGCGATATCGGCCTTCATGTATGTCTTTTCTCTGCGTAGAAGCGTATTCAGGTCAAAGGCGGAGTGATCGGTGCGGCTCATCATGCGTATCAGCAGGAAGCGCAGTGCAGCATCAACAACTGTATAGATACCTAATATCCACCATGCTATAGCTGTCAGCTCGTAGTTTACAGCAAACCAGATGGCCAGAACCGGTATAAATGCGAAGGTTGACCATGAGATATCTTTTTTGAAAGATCTCTTTAGGAAGCCGATGTTGTTCATCGTGACGGTGCGGATCTGCTCCGGAGTTACTATCTCTTTACCGTCCAGTTTCTCATCAATAAGCTGATATGCCTGCTTCAGCTCGTTAAGTTCATCGAGGTTGAAAGTCTTGTCTGTCATAGGATTAACGTTTTAATTGTTAGACATGGATTTGAGTTGCTCCTTGATACGGAACAGCCTGCTTGTTACGGCCGATGTACTAAGGCCTACAATGGCTGCGATCTCATCGTAACTCATACTCTCCAACCACAGAAGGATTATGGCGCGGTCAAACATTTCGAGCTTGTTGATCCTGTCATACAGCATCTTGATCTGCTGACTGGACTCATCATTACCACTGCTGAGGATGTCGTTTTCAATGCCAAGCGGAATTGTTGGTACTTTCCGCTTTTCGCCCCTGCTCACGCTGCAGCAGGTGTTAAGGCTTACGCGCCACAGCCAAGTCTTTACACTGCTTTCACCGCGGAATTTGGGGTACCCTATCCAAAGATTAACCAACACTTCCTGGAAAAGGTCATCGACCTCGGCAGGATTGTCAGAGAAGAAGTAGCATACCGTATATATTGTCTTACGGTGCTCTCTGACCATTTTTGTGAATTCAAGCTCTAAGTTATCCATCTGTTTTTGAAGTTCGTTCATACAATTAGTATCCGAACCCTCGAATTCCTTTCAGAAAAAATCAAAAAATATTCAAAGTCTTGAAGAATTATCGGCAAGGACGTCGTGAACCAGGGTTGTGACCATCTGCTTAAGCTCGTCCATGAACTGTGCAGGCTGGTACTGGCCACGCTCAATCTCGCGCAGGTGTTTCTCCCAGATGCCGGTAAGTTCGGCGCTCTTGAGGAGTTCCTCATGTATCAGGTCGATAAGTCCCGTACCCGTCGGTGTGGGGTAGAGGTTCTTTTTCTCCTTGCGCATGTACCCGCGTTTATATAAGGTCTCGATAATGGCGGCACGGGTTGAAGGACGGCCGATGCCATTTTCCTTCATTGCGTCACGCAGTTCCTCGTCGTTCACCAGTTTGCCGGCGGTTTCCATGGCACGCAGCAGGGTTGCCTCGGTATAGGGCTTGGGCGGTGTGGTCCACTTTTCCTGGAGTTCAGGCAGGTGGGGACCGTTCTCATCGACCGTGAACTGAGGGAGTATGCGCTCGTCGTCATCGGCCTTGTCATCCGTTTTGTCTTTGTCAAAGAGGACTCTCCATCCCGGTTTGAGTATCTCGCGGCCTGTGGTCTTGAACTCTGCGCGGCCGGCCTTGCCTAAGACTGTGGTCTGGGCGTAGAGGCAGTCGGGGTAGAAGACGGCGATGAATCGGCGGGCTATCATGTCGAATACGGCACGCTCCTGCTGGGTCAGGTTGTTTGGATAGACGCCGGTGGGTATGATGGCGTGGTGATCGGTCACCTTGCTGTTGTCAAACACCTTCTTGGACTTGGGCAGTTTTACGCCCTCCAGCGGAGCGGTGAACTGGGCGTAGTCCTTGAGGCCCTTCAGAATGCCGGGGCACTTGGGGTATATGTCGTCACTCAGGAACGTGGTATCCACGCGCGGGTAGGTGGTTATCTTCTTCTCGTAGAGTGACTGGATGGTCTTGAGGGTGTCATCGGCCGAATATCCGTATTTGCGGTTGCACTCCACCTGCAGCGAGGTGAGGTCAAACAGGCGCGGGGCGTAGTCCTTGCCCTCCTTGCGGGCTACATCGGTAATGACAAAGTTCAGGGGGCGGATCTCCTCAAGCAGGGCCTGGCCGTCCTCAATCCTGGTGAACTTTCCTTTTGTATAAGAAAAGGTGGTGTCACGGTATGTGGTCTTGAGTTCCCAGTACTGCTCGGGCTTGAAGTTGTCTATCTCCTTCTGGCGGTTTACCACAAGTGCCAGGGTAGGGGTCTGTACACGGCCGATGGAGAGCACCTGGCGGTTGTTGCCGTTGCGGTACTTGATGGTGTACAGGCGTGTGGCGTTCATGCCCAGCAGCCAGTCGCCGATGGCGCGGCACAGGCCGGCCTCATACAGTGACTTGAAGGCATCCTGGTCCTGCAGGTGGCTGAATCCCTCACGAATGGATTCCTCGGTCAGTGATGATATCCACAGACGCTTAACGGGGCATTTGGCGCCGGCTTTCTGCATCACCCAGCGCTGTATAAGCTCACCCTCCTGGCCGGCATCACCGCAGTTGATAATGCCATCGGCCTTCTGCATCAGTGACTCGATTATCTTGAACTGTTTCTCGATTCCCTTGTCCTCAATCAGCTTGATTCCGAACCGGGGCGGTATCATGGGCAGGCTGCCAAGACTCCAGTTCTTCCAGTTCTGTGTGTAGTCATGGGGTTCCTTAAGGGTACAAAGATGTCCGAAGGTCCAGGTTACCTGATAACCGTTACCCTCAATGTACCCGTCGTGTTTTGTCTTGGCGCCCAGCACATCGGCAATATCCTTTGCCACGCTGGGCTTCTCAGCTATGCATACTATCATGTACGCGAAGATACAAAATTATTTTGAGCGGAAGATTTGGAGAACGGGATTGGATTCCTCAGTTATATCAGGATATCTTGCTTTGAGTTCATCATTGTTCTGTATAGAGAGGGAAGTCAGTTCCCTGAAGAAATAGTCTTTGTAATTGCACACGAAATGCGGAACCTGGTTATCCTGGGGAATGGTCGGATGAGTGCTCCAGAAGAAAAAATCAGCCTGACCTCTTTTCTTTTCATAAAATGTCCTGACATAATGGTAAGGCTGTTGCATTTTTGTAAGATTGAACATCATCAGATTGTCGGATTCAAAATAACGCTCTTTGCCATATGGGGGTATTCTATTCTCATCCGGTTCCTCATCAGGATCAATGATTTCCGAGATAATATGATATGCCGTATAAACGGTGTCATCGGCAAAATGGTAAATATTATCTTTGGTCCCGGAAAAACCTATTACGGAATCATTTATATGGGTGAGCCATCGGTCGCCGACAATAACATTGAAGGTATTATCATCATATGAAATCAGAGTGCGTTTGAAATTGCCTTGGGAATCAATGGTCCATAATCCTCCATGGGGAGTCTTGGCAAACGGATTGAACAGAACGTATCCTCCGTCAGGCAGTAATGCAAAATCGGAAGCATCATATTCATATCGGGCTTTACTTACAAAATTTCCCTTCATCGTATAACGCAGCATTCCGGATCCACTGTCAAAAATTATGATATGACGCTTTACCGGATCTATATCTATCTTCTTGATATTGATATATTCCTGAGGACCGCGGCCTGACCTGTCTATCTTTCTGATAAACCGGCCGTTGATATCAAACAACTGCAAGTTGTTGTTCACAAAATCTCCAGATAGGATAATAAGCGTATCATCCAATATCTTAACGTCTTTGATTCTCTCTCCAAGGAGAGTCTCAAATGCTCCTGTCTCCAAGACTACAGAAACGGAATCAAACAGGCGGGAAGTACTGGGAAACTGTACGGAATCATTGTAATAGATGGGAACATTGATCGTAATTGCACCTTCAATCCGTGAAACACCGCTCTTTGAAGAACATGAAATGATTGCAACTGCCAGCAAGAGTGACAGGGAAAGGACAAGGACTTTTCTCATATTACTGTTTTTGCGAAGATAGCATTTTTTTTGACACAATAGGGACGGTTCCTGTTGTGTCATTTTGCTTTCTCGTACGTCCAGATTTTACGTTCATCAAAATCCCGCCTCAGTCTGCTATCATAATCAGTCTTTTCCAGTAACAGTCTGTGCCTGAAATCATATTTGAAGACGGTAAATGTAACAATGTATTTCTTGCCGTCAGTGTAATCATATTCGATAGTCCTGGTCCTTAATCCAAACCTGTACCTGTACTTGAAAGACCTATACTTCTTATTTGGATTAGAATCGAATGAACTGAACTGCGTCTCAGTCTTGATTCGCCCTTTTCGGTCATATCGGTAAACGTCCCAGTAAAGAACTTTGGGCTGGATGCTGTCTTGGTCAGTGTCCAGTTTTTCTTGTAATATTACTCTGCCTTTATCATCCAGCTTGTATCTTGTTCTTGACATAACATGTTGTCTTTCACCTTTTTCCCAGAAATAGTATTGGGTTTTCATAGCTGTAAGTCCGTCCGATGCTAATTCAACCGTATCAACGTAGATGGGAGTATTGGGGTATGAGTATGTGTATCGGAATCCTATCTGACTGTCAAGTGAATCATACGTGCTCCAACTGTGGTAAAAATCAGGTCTTACGTGTTCAATCCATCTTCCTTTAGAATCATACAAAGTGTAATCTATTTCCTTCCAATCATCATCCTTATATTCTGAGTAAGTTTCTTTCCGGATTATGCCGTCAGGATTAAAGGTCTTTACAATTTTAGTAGTGTCTTCCGGAACTCCATTCAAATAGCGGTAGGATGTCTCAATGGAATCTATACTGTTATTGCCTTTTATTACATCGTAGTAAGTTACTGTGCTGTCAACCACATCTTTCATCCTAGTCAATACCTCAGTCTTGGAATAAAGAACGCCGTTTTCATATTGATACGTTGTCCAAGTATCAAGATCATCCTCATCACAATACTCTTTGTATTCAACAAGCCTGTAGGCCGATGAACATTGGCAAACTCCCAAGGGGAGTAGTAAAACAAAGGCAAACTGTAGCAAACCCTTATTCATGTTATCATTTGTTATCGGGTCAAAGATAATATGTCATAAATATCCGGAACAACAGACAGCCGTTGCAAAACTGTTGCATTCTTTGCCAAAGTGTCCCACGGGTTGCTGGGCGAGAATGGGCTGGGAGGCGGGTGGGTGTGGGACACGGGCTCTGGGAGAGGGGATGTAACACAGTGAACCCCGCTGCACGTGGTGTGAGCGGGGTTCTTGTGGGACACTTTGGCGAAAACGGTACCAAACGGAAGGTTTAGCTCGACGAAGTCAACCGTCCCCAATGGTACTATTCTGCGAGGAGGAGCTCCATTACCTGGACTGCAGCTTTGGCGACGGAGGTGCCGGGGCCGAAGATGGCGGCGGCGCCTGCCTTGTAGAGGAAGTCGTAGTCCTGGGCGGGGATTACACCGCCTACTACTACCATGATATCCTCGCGACCCAGTTTCTTGAGTTCCTCGATA
>Ga0310786_10004372_pt1 | contig 19750 bp, 14 predicted proteins | sample AusTroGonzalo_MG_FD_203881 | JGI IMG/M metagenome (GOLD analysis project Ga0310786, IMG submission 203881) | Bovine rumen microbial communities from tropical cattle in Woodstock, Queensland, Australia - Gonzalo_03 (v2) (version 2) | ecosystem: Host-associated > Mammals > Digestive system >... | reverse complement strand
AAGTGGTTCCTTTTTCTTAAGCAAAAGCGCAGTATCATGATGAAGAATATCACGGAACCGGAATGACAGACGGATCCGGAGATATCCGGGGGAGAAAAACATGAAAAAACTGACAAGTGTATTGCTTGCCCTGATCCTGATCCTGGGGACGACATCGGTTATGGCGAGTCCCAAGGAGATCGATGGCCTGACCCCCAGGGATATCAAGATCAATCCCGCGGGACTGAATCCGTCTGCGGAAGAAATGATCGCCCAGGGAATCAGCCCTACCACAGGCAGGAAACTGAGCAGTATTAAATGCCCGGACAACTTTGCCGGCGTGGCAGTTGACGGACAATACAGGCCTTTCATGGTTCAGATTTCCAATGCGAATAACGGCGTGGGAACGGTGAAGGGCGGACTGTACGCTCCCGCACCGGTAAACGGTTCCTATGCGGACGTGGTGTATGAAGCCTGCCAGCGCCAGGGCGGAGCTGAGACCCGTATGAGCATGATTTTTTCCGATACGATTCCGGACTATGTGGGGTATATCCGCAGTACACGCTTAACACATCCGAGAATCCGGCAGGAATGGAACGCGTTTTTCTGCACCTCCGGATATACCAATGCAGACGTTCCAGATGAATGGCGGAAACTGGGTGTCAAAAATCCGATGTCCAAGAACCGGAATGCGAAGGATCCCGGGATTATCTATGTAGGTGACGCAGGGGAAAACAAACCATGGAAAAAATATGTCAGGCGCGTGAAGGGAATCAAGGACGTAAACAGCGAGGTGTTCCTGCTGAAGGACCTGCTGGACAACGTGGTGCCCAAGGATCACGTTCCAGCTAACCATACATGGAAATTTACAGATGAGATACCTGCCGGCGGCGACAGGGGTGAAATAATCTATGTGACTTTCGGCAGCAAATACGATTCCGACAGCCGACTGGAATATGATGAGGATGAAAACGTCTACATCCGGTATGTAGCGGTGGAAAATTATGTGGATATGCCCTACCGTGAAACGGCCCTGATCGGTACTGAAAACGTGGAAGAGAGAAACAGTAAAGGCCAGCTGGTCAGAAGGGTTGCCTATGAACAGAAAATTCCCGGGAATACCATCACGTTCAGCAATGTGATTATTCAGGGAATCAAGATGAAATGGAAAGGCGGCGCACGGCCTGATCCCGTTCTGATCGGCACAGGAAACGCTGACTACTTTATGGGCGGAAAACACATTGCCGGCGTATGGGAACGGACGGATTATGACAGCCGTACGGTCTTCTACGGAGAAGATGGAAATGAAATTGAGCTTCAGCGGGGGCGCACGCTGATCATCCTGATGGGATATAATAATAAGAAGAGCAAAGTCAGCTACGAATAAGCATCGATCAGACGGAAATGAAGGCTGTACGGGCAGATATGTGACCGTCTGATACATGAAGAGTAATTTTTCGTTACAGTTTTTGCACTGGTATGTAACAAACCCTTGATTTTTTCTAATAAGTATTATACAATTCGTACAGTATTGGTTACGAAAGGGTGTTTTCAGTGGGAAAAAGGATCCTCCTGGTGGACGACGAACCTCTGATCCTGAAGGGCCTGAAATATACGCTGGAACAGGAAGGTTACGAGACAGACAGTGCCATGGACGGAGAAGAGGCCCTGTCCAAGTTTGAGACGGGTTCTTTTGATCTGATCCTTCTGGACGTGATGCTTCCGAAGCTGGACGGTATTGCTGTCTGTCAGAGGATTCGTGAACGGAGCGATATCCCGATCATCATGCTGACCGCAAAGGGCGAGGATATGGATAAGATCCTTGGCCTTGAGTACGGCGCGGATGATTATATGACCAAGCCTTTCAATATCCTTGAGGTGAAGGCTCGCATCAAGACGATTCTTCGTCGCGTTTCCGGAAGCGTTCAGCAGCAGGAACACCGGGTGATCCGTGTTCACGATATGGAAGTGAACCTGATCAAGCGCAGCGTGACCCTCGGCGGCAAAGACATTAAGCTGACCGCAAAGGAATTTGATTTGCTGCAGATGTTCGTGACGAACCGGGGCACTGTTTTCAGCAGAGAACAGATGCTTGAAACCGTATGGAAATATGATTATGCCGGCGACGCCCGTACGGTGGATGTTCATATCCGCCGTCTGAGGGAAAAGATTGAACGGGATACATCAAAGCCTGAATTCATCTTTACCAAATGGGGAGTTGGTTACTATTTCACGGATCAGGACTAAACTCGCATTCTTGGCCAGCATCAGGTGGAAAATCCTGCTGGCCTTTTTTCTCATTGTGGGTCTTTCTTTTTTTGTGGCCGCGACAAGCCTGAACGGCATGGTCAAGGACTATCTGTTTGAACAGCGCAAACGCGATGATATTGCAAAGACCGGGAAGCTTGCCCAGAAGGCGGCTCCTCTTTTTCAGTCTGTCTCTTCAAACGAACTGAATGACCTGCTGGAGGAAGAGGCGGAAACCATGGACGGCCGCCTGATCCTGATTGATAATGACGGAAAAATCCAGTATGACACCTTCCAGAGCCTGTGCGGACAGAGGACACAGGTGGATGAGGTGATCCGTGTCCTGAGAGGGGAAACGGTCAAGGATTACGGAATCCATACCCCTGGAAAATCAGTGGTGGAGGCTATGAGCGGAGAAGCCGCCGAATATGTGGCCTACAGCACCTACGAGATGAACGGCTATAAGGGCAGGATCGGCGCGGCGATGTTTGTGAGCAAGATCCAGAGCCTGGTGAATTCCATTGAGCGGGTGGAGGTTCAGCTGCTGCGCGTGTTTGCGGTGATCGCGGTGGCTGCGCTGGCCTTTGCCCTGCTGCTGAGCCGGCTGCTGACGAACCCGATCACCGCCGTGAGCCGGACCATGAGGAAAATGGGAAAAGGCGACCTGAGCGTCCGTGTGCCGGTACGGGGCAGCGGTGAGCTGAGGGAACTGGCTGAAAACTACAATACCATGGCATCACAGCTGGAAAGCCTGGACAAGACCAGGAACCAGTTTGTGTCAAACGCGAGCCACGAACTGAAAACACCGCTGGCGACCATGAAGATCCTGCTGGAATCCATGATTTACGAGCCGGATATGCCCGCAGAGGTCCGGGCGGACTTCATGAAGGACATGAACCATGAAATTGACCGCCTGACCGGGATTGTCACGGACCTGCTGGTGCTGACCCGGATGGATAACGGTGAGGAAATGAAGCGCGGCATCGTGAACATGACCGAGCTGACCCGGGAGACCATCCATCAGCTGACTCCGGCCGCGGAAAAGAATAACCAGACGCTGACCGGCGACGTGCAGGAAGAGCTGTTCCTGTACGGAGATAAGAGCAAGCTGAGCCAGATCCTTTACAACCTGATGGACAACGCGATCAAATACACCCCGGAAGAGGGAAGAATATCCGTATCCCTGCGGGAGGAAGACGGCAATATCGTCTGGCGGGTGAAGGATAACGGTATCGGTATTCCGGAAGAGGACAAGGAACATATCTTTGAACGTTTCTACCGGGTGGACAAGGCCAGGGGCCGGGAGACCGGCGGAACGGGCCTGGGCCTGAGCATCGTGAAACAGATGGTCAGGATGCATGACGGTACCATTACCGTTGAGAGCAATCCGGGAAAGGGCTCTGAGTTTACAGTGACATTCCCGCAGGAAGGAGCGGAGTCATGATGAAAAAAGGATTATGCCTTTTACTGGCACTCTGCTTCCTGTTCCTCCTGGATGGATGCGCGGGAAGGAAAATTGAGGATTACCAGACGCCGGCGTCAACCCTTCCACCGGCAGCGGCACGCTATACCGCACCGGATGGCGACGGGATTGTCATGGAGAATCTGAAATACCAGATTTATCTTCCGGCCAGGGACGGGCTTCGCCTCGTATCCCGGGAAGTGACAATAGACGCGGAGAACCTGAATGACGCCGTGGAAAAGCTGATGAAGCAGCTGCTCAGCTATGAAGGAGATACGGACGCGAAACCCCTGGGCGGAAGCAAACCGCTGGAACTGTATGGGACGCATCCCATTGAAATCAGCGGCGGCATCTGCACGGTGAACCTGACCCGTACGGCGAAACAGCTGAAACTGAGCGAGTATTACAAGCACTGCCTGGCGATTTCCACGACCCTGTGCGAACTGAATGAGATTAACGGGGTGAACATCCTGGTGGAGGATGAAAGCCTTCCGCTGGATACGCCCGGATACCTGCCCATGGGAACCCTGATGGGTCATGCGGGAGAATCGCTTCCGGTGCTGTGGGAACAGATGGAAGCGAAAAAAACCCCGATGACGCCTACAGACAAGGATCCGGGCAGGAATCCCCTGAACGCGCTGGCAACGCTGTATTATCCGCTGCCGGACAGCCGGGGTATTGCCTGTACGATCCGAATGGTCAATTTCGCAGGCCAGACCCCCGCGCAGCTGACAACCAAACTGATGGATGAAATCAGCTCTGAACGGCGGGCATTGTCAGGCGGACAGAACTTTCCGAAACTGACGGAACTGCTGCTGCATGATCCTGTGACGAGTGACCTGCCGGACGGCGGACGGCTCCTGACAGTGAGCCTGCGGGAAGATGCAGAGTCTGTACTGGAGGCCGCCAAGACGGACCTGGCCTGCTGCGTGGCGGCACTGACCTATACCCTGACGACTTTTATTCCTGACATTTCCGCGGTGTGTATCCGGATCGGCGACAAGGCGAAAACGGAGCTGAAAACGCCCCGGTTTGATCCGGTGATTGCACTGAGCGGTATGGTGAAACGCAGCGCCGTGGAGCAGTTCCTGACAAGCAGCGTGACCGTTTATTTTGCCCGGAACGGGATTCTTTGTGAATGCGAGCGGCCTGTGGCACCCCGGTCTGTGGACAGCCTCCGGACGCAGCTGTGCGCCCTGATGGAAGGCCCTGACGAATCTGAAAGGGAAGACGGAATCAAGGCGACGCTGCCGGGTACGGTTCGTGAATACGATATCCTGGGGATTTCCGCGGAAGGGGATACACTGCTGGTGAACCTGAGTGAAAACTTCCGGACAGCGATCCTGGAACAGGGTGCGGAGAAAGAAGCCCTGGCCTGCTACAGCATGGTGAATACGCTGTGCAAGAATACCGGAACGAAACGGGTACGCTTCTTCTTCGAAGGGGCGCAGGTGGAATACGTTGCGGGAACGATCTACTGGGCCGGAGAGTTTATGTATAATATTGGTTTGGCTGAAAAGGGTCTTGGATAATCCAAGACCCTTTTTTCAGCCAAACCAATTAATGAATAATGAAAACTTAAAACTTAAAACTGAAAAATAATAATGTTCTTTATTGTAAAACGGGGAGCAGATGAAATGCCGGAGGATGCGTAAGCAGGCTTCCGGCATTTTCAGTAAAAAAGATAATAAGTTCATATTGCGTTCATATTCCGGACAAAAAGGGGGGATAGAATATAACCGAAAACCGGAAAGGAGGTTTTTGAGATGAGAAAGATTATGAATAAGAAAGTTCTGGGCGTAATTGCCCTGGCGCTTGTTTGTGTATTTGCGGGTACTGTGATTGGTGCCACGCAGCCTTCCGCCAGTGCGGAAGAAAAGGTTGTGCTGACTTCTCCCTTTACCGAGGCGATTGCCAAGGTTCGGGACAGCGTTGTCGGCGTAAACAACTATCAGATCGTCAACAACAATTACGGCGGATATGATAACTTCGGCGGATACTTCCCCTGGAGCTATTTCGGCGGAGGCTACGGGAACGGCTATGGTAACGGCTACGGATACAACCAGCCTGATTCCTCCCAGGAAATCAAGTACGGCAGCGGCTCCGGTGTGGTGATTGAAAAGGAATATGTGCTGACCAACTACCATGTGGTGGAAGGCGCCCACAGCCTGAAGATTTCCATCGGCGATGATGAGAAGAACCTGTACGACGCGACCGTGGTCGCCAGCGATTCCGACAAGGACGTGGCTGTACTGAAAGTGCCCGGCCTGCCGCTGGAGCCGGTTGAACTGGGTGACAGTGACGAACTGGTGATCGGCGACTGGGTGGTCAATATCGGCAACCCCATCGGATTTACCGGTACCGCCACCGCGGGTATTGTTTCCGGCCTGAACCGCGAGATCGAGTCTGACAATACCAAGCCTGACAAATACGGAAAGAACAGCCCTGTTGTGAACAGCATGATCCAGACGGACGCTGCCATTAACAGCGGTAACAGCGGCGGCGGCATGTTCAACACAGCCGGCCAGCTGGTTGGTATTCCGACCCTGAAGTACACCGGCACCCGCTACAGCTCCAACGCCACCGTTGAAAGTATCGGCATGTGCATCCCGATCAACGAGGCCAAGGACGTGATTGAAGCGGCTCTGAGCGGCAAGGGTAACGTAGAAGAAGGCCAGCAGACCGCGACGGACAACGAAGGCACTACCGGCGGACTGACAGGGAAACCCCGGATGGGTGTCACCGTCAGCACGGTGAAGGATACCAACGGCCAGCTGCCGAGAGGCGCCTATGTGGTTAAAGTGGACGAAGGCAGTCCGGCAGAAGAAGCAGGCCTGAAGACGGGCGATATCATGGTCGAAGTGAACGGCCAGGTGATTACCACCGTTTCGGAAGAAATTGAGATCATCTCCCAGCTGAAGGAAGGCGACGAGGTTGCTGTGAGAGTCTGGCGGCCTGAAAGCGTGTCTGAGGACGGACGGATTTCCACTGAAGGCGACTATCTTGACCTGACAGTCAAACTGGCGGTTGTGGACGAAATCGCCCAGTAATAATCCACAAAACAGAACCGGCTCCGGAAGATCATTCCGGAGCCGGTTTTTTATTTTGTTTAAGTAATCAGACCAGGCGCATACCCGCGGCCATCTGCTCGTTATTGTAGCGCTTGAGCAGAGCGTGAATCCGGTCGTAAGGATTCAGGAGCTTGCTGAGGCTGCGGTCGTGGTTCAGGGTGGCGATGATGAAGGAGATATACTTGCTCATATCCGCTTCAATAAACCACTCGGTTTCCGCCAGTTCAGGCTTGCGGTAGGTCAGGTTGGTGGAAATAACCCTGTCGATGAAGCCGTTGCGGTAGGCTTCTTCGAAGGCATCCAGGCCGTTGGTGAAGAGGGCGAAGGTGCAGCCGGCGAAGATGCGGTTGGCCTTGCGCTTTTTCAGCTCTTTTGCCAGGTCGATGATACTCTCACCGCTGGACAGCATATCGTCCGCGACGAAAACGTCTTTGCCTTCCACGCTGTCACCCAGGTATTCATGAGCAACGATGGGATTGCGGCCGTTCACGATGCGGGTGTAATCACGACGCTTGTAGAACAGACCCATATCCAGCCCCAGGACAGAGGCATAGAAGATGTTGCGGTCGATGGCGCCTTCATCCGGGGAGACGATCATCATGTGTTCCTTATCGATCCGCAGGGTCTTGTCCTTCTTGAGCAGGGCCTTGAAGATCTGATAGCTGGGCATGATGCTCTCAAAACCGGTGGTGGGGATGGCGTTCTGAACCCGGGGATCATGTGCGTCAAAGGTGATGATGTTGCTGACACCCATGTTCTCCAGTTCCTGAAGGGCCATGGCGCAGTCCAGGCTCTCACGGGCAGAGCGGCGGTGCTGCCGGCCTTCATACAGCATAGGCATGATGACCGTGACACGCTTGGCCTTGCCGCCCATGGCGGCGATGATCCGCTTCAGGTTGGCGAAATGCTCGTCCGGACTCATCGGAATGCGGCGGCCGAACATCTCATATTCGACATTGTAGGCACCGGGGTCACAGAGAATGTACATATCGTAACCTCGGATGCTCTCTTTGATCATGCCCTTGGCTTCACCGTTGCCGAAGCGGGGACAGGTGACATCGATCAGGAAGTCCTGCCGTTCCGCACCGGGGGTGGTGCTCATGTCGCCGGGCATTGATTCTTCGGTATGATCCTGCCACTTTTTCAGCCAGCTGTTCACCTTGATACCCATCTCTTCGGTACCGGGCATGGCGATCAGCCCCAGAGGACCAACGGGATAAGTCAGAAATGAGTCTTTGTTCCAGGTACTGACAAAATCTGTCATGACGATCCTCCCTCATGCGATCAGGAAAACTCGAACAGAGTTATTATACTATCATTTTTTTGTTATGAGAAGTGAGAATCTGGTTTTTTCTGATGCTATTTTGGCCATGTATACGATTACATGGGAATCTTGCACACATATGACGATTTTACTATAATAGGAAATCATACGGGAAAGGTTGGAATGGCAGGATGGTGTTAAAAAGAATAGCGTTGCTTCTTCTTGTGCTCCTTATGCTGGTCACACAGACATTGGCCGAGGAAACGGAAAAAGTTACTTACAGAGATATCACTGTAGACAAGTATACGGAGTATGTGGACCTGGGAGACCGCAAGGTGCTCCAGTGGGATAAACTCTATGACTTCCTGCTGCAATTGCCCAACCTGAAAAAGGTTGATATGTACAACGTGATTGTGAACCTGCAGGTGTATAATAAACTGAAAGAGCTTTTCCCGGATGTTCAGTTTGGCGTTTCATTCAGGTACGGCGCCCACAGGGTACGGACAGATGACACTGCTTTTTCCACACTGTGGGCAGAAGGCGCCAGGAAATATAACTATGATGAAATCGCGATGATGACCTGGTGCACCAACCTGTACGCGCTGGATATCGGACATCAGCCGGTGAAGAAGCTGGATTTCCTGTATGAACTGCCGGAACTCAGGGTGCTGATTGTTGCATTGTGCGACCTGACGGACATTACGCCCATCGCAAGCCTGAAGCACCTGGAATACCTGGAGATTTTCCACAACAAGATTACGGACGTTTCCTGCCTGAAGGACCTGAAATATCTGATGGACCTGGATCTGGTACAGAATTATGTGGAGGATCTGACGCCGCTGACGGAGATAAAGAGCCTGAAGCGCCTGTGGATTTACCGGAATATCAAGCACGATCTGGAATCGCCGGATATGGAAACGGTTCAGATGCTGCAGGAGGCGCTGCCGGACTGCCAGATTGAAGCAAGGGGAACCTCCCGTTCCAAGGGCTGGGTACGGCATCCGCATCAGGAGGTTATCCAGCGGATCTTCCACTCCAAGGTCTATGAACCGTTTGCGGATTCTGATCCGGAAAACATGCCTGAACCGTGGCGTACGGAATACCTGGAGAAGAACGGAGAAACGGTTCAGGCCGAAACTGTCCAGCAGTGAAACCGCGGGGCAGGGCGCATTATTATATGGGAAGGAATATGATGAGAAAGACAATAAGAGCCGCGCTTGCTTTGCTTGCGGTGATCTGCCTGCTTGCGGGTACAGCCTGTTCCGCCGGGGCGGAAACCCTGCAGGAATGCCATAAAGTAACCAATAAGGCAGAGATTACCACGCAGAAGAACAAGTCGCAGGTCAAACTGTGGCGCGTGGAAACACCACATCCTGCGGTGACCGAGGAAATCAACGGTATTGCTTCGGCCTGGGCGGAAGAGCTGGGACCTGATCTGCCGAAAGCCGGCAACAACGGCAAGAAAAACAGCCGGCTGGATGTGGAAATCCGGTACAGCCGGACAGGCCTCCACTGGATGAGCTTCCTGGTGCAGGCGAGAACCACTTATCATCAGCAGCTGAAAGCCCAGAAGTTTACCACCCGGACCTATAATATGGAGACCGGGGAACAGATCCGGCTGACGGATATTTTTGATGATACGGACGAGATCTGGACTATGCTGGGAGAAAAGGTCCGGCAGGCCCTGACGGACTACTGGCCGGACGAGGAACCGGATGAGGCAGCCCTGAACCGCCTTTGCGAACAGGAAGCCCTGGAAGAAGCGGACTTTACCCTTCACGGAATGTCCCTGGTGCTGCATTACCCGGCAGAGATCCTGTATCCGGATCATTTCACCCTGATGGACGTGACACTGTTCTACCCGGAAATCCGGGACATGATGACCGAGGCGGGCAGAACTGAAACCAACAATGAAGCCTATTACAAAACCTGCGCACTGACTTTTGACGACGGCCCCAGCGCCAAGAATACGCCCGGTGTACTGGACGCACTGATGGAAACCGGGGCACGGGGAACCTTTTTCGTAATCGGAAACCGGATCAAGGAGAACCGCTGGCTGGTTCAGCGGGAGCATGACAACGGCAACGCGATCGGCGCGCACAACTGGCATCACGGAAATGTAACCAAATCCTCCGGATCTGCCCTGCGCGCCATGCCGCAAAAAGTCAATACCGCAATGATCAAATCCATCGGTATTCCGGTGCGCTATGACCGGGTGCCGGGCGGGCGTTATCCGAGGATGGTTGAGGTGAAGGTGGGCTGGGCCTATATCCAGTGGAGCCTGGATACCTATGACTGGCGCGGACTGAGCACCTCGGCTGTGCTGAACAAGGTGAAGAAAAAACTGCATGACGGGGACATCATCCTCTGCCATGATATAAAAAACAATACTCCGGAATCGACACGACAGATCGTACGATACCTGGAGGAAGAAGGCTATATGCCGCTCACCATTGATGAGCTTTTTGCAAAAGATGGAGTGACACTGGAAAAGTATAAGGTATACTACCGCTGCGACCAGGGAGACACGTCCATCCGGAAGGACTGACGCGAAAAGAGATATTTATTCCGGATGATCCGGGAACGGCTGCCCAGCTTTGCGGGCAGCTTTTTTCTTTTGCTTGTTCCGATACATCAGAGAATCTGCTGCCCGGATACATTCATCCAGAGGCTTGCGCTCCTCACTGGTGGTGCGGACAACGCCGATGGAGAGACTCAGGATAAAGGGAATGCCGGAGGTGCGGTTGTATTCATCCGCGGCGGCGTCGATTTCCTCACACAAATTGATATTCCTGCCGCTGTCGATAATGATAAACTCATCGCCGCCGTAGCGCATGATGAAGGCGTTCTCAGAACAGATCCGCTGGAGAATCCGGGCGGAGGCTTTCAGCGCGGCATCGCCGGACTCATGGCCGAAACGATCATTGATTGCCTTCATGTCGTTCATATCGATAAAGAGCACCTGAACGGAACCTTCGGAGGCAATCAGGTCGTCATAACGCTGCTGTCCGAAACGGGTCAGGCCGAAACGGTTATAGAGACCGGTCAGCGCATCGTGGACATAGAGCTCGTCCAGGGTGTCGTTCAGGTTGTGAAGCAGGCTCTTTTTTCGCACGTTTTCAATGGCAATTTCCAGGAAGTTGAGGATGCTTTCGTGCAGGTTGTGTTTGGCCGCGGCACAGATGCCGTTCAGCACAATGTAGCCGATGGAATAGGTGTTGTAATGCAACGGGTAAAAGATCAGGAAAGGTTCACGCTCCATGAGGTGATCCGGCAGGAGGCTGCTGGTGGGAAAGCGGACTACTTCTTCACCGGATTCACTGTCCTTTGCGCCGCTGTCAAACAGAACCATGGTGGAATCAAAATGCTCGGCGTAATGCGGCCACATGTTCTTGTCATAGTTATCGAAATAGTATTCGTTTATACACAGATAGACGTTGTCACAGCCGAAGATGGAGTGACTTCTGTTGAAAATCCGCATCAGATCCGGCAGATCCTGGGCCTCGAACAGTTCTTCAGCCATGAGATCCTGCTGGATATAGAAGGAACGAAGGAACCGGGTCTGCTGGAAATACAGGTCGCGGATCACGCCGCGGCGCGGTGCGTTATGGCAGCCGCAGGATTCAGAACAGATCAGTTCATATCCGAAGGGAATGCGCGTGCGGGTCTCTTCTCCCCGGATCATGCCGAGAAGTACATCCGCCGCGAAATAATCCAGTTTGCTGTGATCGGTATGGACGGTGGACAGGCGGGGGCTGGACAGCTCCGCAGAGGAGAGATTGTCAAAGCCGCAGACCATCACATCCCGCGGAATCCGGATCCCGTTTTCCTGCAGGGTTTCCATCAGGCCGAGGGCCATTTCATCATTGGCGGAGATGAAGGCATCAGGCAGGGGACGTCCATCGCTGATCCATTTTTTTGCGGCATCCACACCGTCGCTGGTGCGCCAGGTGCATTCGATAATCTCGATATTTTCCTTCGGGATCCCGTTGTCCCGGCAGGCAGCCAGGAAACCGCTCATCCGCTCCGGTCCTTCAAAACCGCTGTGCAGGTTGCCGGTCAGGTAGGCAAGGCGGCGGGCACCGTGCTCCCGGATAATATGCTCGGCAATGTCATACTGTGCCTGGCTGTTGTCAAAAAAGACGAGAGAGCATCCTTTCAGTTCCTGACCGATGGAGACTGCGGGGATGCCGCTTTCGACGATCTGTTTTTCAAGGCTTTCCCAGGCGGCACGCAGCACGATCTGATTACTCTGGACCAGCAAGCCGTCAAAGCAGGACAAATTAGGCAGCTGAAAAATCGTGTATTCACTCCGGTCTTTATCATTTCCCTGATCTTTGCCGAAGCAGTCGAATACACGGATTTGCACATTTGGATGATCCACGGTATATTGCATCAGCCCGTGGAGTGTGCTTTCCACCAGTTCATAGTTCCAGTCGACTGTAAGAAAAGCAATCCGGAACTTTTTCTTCTGATCCGCGGCCATAAAGAATCCCTGCAACCTTTTTCATATTTACGATACGTCAGTACAGCTATAAAAATATACACTAAAACTTGCCAAAATGTCAATCTTTTACAGGGCGAAACGATTTGGTTTTACGGGCATCGGACGTCAGAAATCCACTATGCAAAACGGATAGAAAATGCTATAATACATAAGATGTCCATGATTTATGGATTGCTTTGTGTTCGGAAAGGTGAAACGGTAATGAAGGAACGGAAGAATACCAGTATGCATGGGAGAAAATGGCTGGCAGCACTCCTGGCGGCGGTTCTTCTGCTGGCTTCGTGCGCCCTGGCTGAAGACGGACTGGAAGGCTATTCCAAAGAAAAAGGGTATACCTATCTGCGGCTCGGACGTTATCCGCAGACTGCTGAGGGCGGCATTGAGCCGATCCTGTGGCGGGTCCTGACAAAGGATGACGAGAAGGCCTACCTGCTCAGTGAATATATTCTCTTTGCCAGGGCACTGCACAACAACCGGAATGAATACGCAAAATTCAAGGGTGATTTCGCCCAGACCGAGCTGTGCCAGTACCTGAACACGACGTTTACAGAAGCTGCTTTTACTGAGGAAGAGCTGTCCATGCTGCTTCCCTGTGAAAACTTCGGCAAGGTATTCCTGATCACCCGGGAAGATATGAAGAACAAGGAAATCGGACTGGGTGCCTGGACATCCAAGAAGGATCCGACCCTGAAGCAGATCCAGGAGAATCCTGCTGTCCGGGCCTGGGGAACTGAATGGGCGATCAAAAACAACGGGTATGATCCGGCAGAGTACCCGGATCCGAAAGCAAAAGTACGGAACGCAACAGATACCGCGAACATTACGCTGGGCGAAAAGCGGCTGTACGTGTTCCAGGCGAAATACGGATCCTGCAGCCCGTACTGGGGCAGGTCCCAATCCACCACTGACAAGAAACAGGCTGTCTGCACCAAGGACGGCGGCCAGGTCGGCCGGATTGAGGTCGGCCGGGATAATGAAGGCGTGCGTCCTGCCCTGTATCTGGCAGAGGGAAGCTACAGCATTATATCCGGATCCGGCACAATGGAGGATCCCTACGAGATCGTTCCCGCCGGCACTGAAGAGTAAGGAGAAAACGATATGAAGCGTAATACTGTCCGATGGATCGTCGCGGTACTGCTGCTGCTTGCACTGGCGGCCGGGCTTTCCTGTCCGTCCATTGTGGAAGCTGAAGAAGCAACGAAACTGCCGATGGATTTCACCAAGGGCGGCGTCAAGACAGATAAAGACAAGTGGACCTATGACGGGAAAACACCTGTTGCCTACTGCGATTCCACGATCGAGGTCACGTCTGAAAAAAGCTCTGTAACCGCCAAGGTGAAGGGGAAGAACGTCAAGCATGAAGTCTGGGTGATCCGGATCAAGATCCAGGACGCTTCCCAGCTGCGCACCGCGGTGAGCAAGGATACCTATAACGGCCGCGGACAGGCGAAGGGCGAAGATATCGCAAAGAGCAAAAATGCCGTTGTTGCGATGAACGGGGATTTCTTCAAATACGAAAACGATGTAGGGTACGTTGTGCGCCAGGCTGAATTTATCCGGGACGCAACGGATACCAGCCGGAAAAAGAAGGGCCAGCCGATCTGCTTCGATATGCTGGTGGTGGACAATGAGGGAGACTTCTATATTGTTCCCCAGGCCCGGACAAAGGAGATTGAGGCGTTCATCGAGAATACGCTGACCCCTGAAGGAAGAACCGTAATGGACACGTTTAACCTGGGACCCGCGCTCGTAATCGACGGAGAGGTGCAGGATATCGCTTCCTCCCAGGCGGCACAGCAGGGAGACTACCAGTGGAATTATCCCCAGCAGCGCATTGCGCTGGTGCAGACCGGACACCTGGAATACGCCATTGTGGAAGTGTTCGGCCAGACGGACTCCACTGCCGGCCTGACACTGGAAGAGTTTGCGAATCTTATCGCGGAAAAGGTACCGGATGCCAAGATCGCCTATAACTTTGACGGCGGCGGATCCACAAACCTGATCCTGAACAACAAAAAGATCTGCAAGACCCCAGGCCTGCGGGAGATTACCGATATCATTTACTTTGCATCTGCTGAAGGCTACGTTGAGGAATAACAGATGGAACCGATCAAACTGGGTTTTCTGACCATCTATCCCTTCGGTCTGCTGATGATTCTCCCGGCTTTGGGCGCGTTGCTGCTGGCAGCCCGGAGCATGGGGAAGGCAGGACTGAAAAAAGAAACCGCCGGCTGGTTTGCCCTGCTGGCGGTTCCGCTTTGCTTTGCGCTGGCACGGCTGGGCTTCTGCCTGTTCGTGATTGACCAGATGCTGGGGAGCGAAGACTTTGGCATGATCTTCCGGGTGAACGAAGGCGGCTTCCTGCTGTGGGGCGCGCTCTGCGGCGGCCTGCTGGCGGCCTGGATCACCGGAAAAATCACGAAACAGCCCTCCGCGAAAATCGCTGACTCTGCCGTTGTGGGGGCCTGCCTGCTGATTGCGGCGGGGCGGATCATCTGCGGCCTGATTTTCAAGGACCAGGGAATCGGTTTCCCGCTTTCAGACTGGTTCAACACGGACTGGCTGGATCCGGAAGAGGCGGAATATGCCAACCGCTTCAGCCTGTTCGCGCTGGAAGATTACAGCTTCTTTGAACGGCTTCCTTTCGCTATCCAGAACTTCTATGACGAATGGTGCTGGGCGATTTTTGTGCCGGAAGCCATCTGGGCGTGTGTGACAGCGTGGATTATCTCCCGGTGCCGGACGAAGGACGGCGGGAAAACAATCCTGTTCATCATCCTGTATTCCTGCGGACAGATCGTGCTGGAGGCCATGCTGCGGGGCGAGGTGCTGCATCTGCCGTGGCTGGGTTTCGTGCGGGCCAATCAGGTCATTTGCGCGGTCGCCCTGGTTGCGGTGATCTGCATCTGCCTGAAGAAGCTGGACAAGACGGAACGCGGCAAAGCTGCGCTGGTCTGCTTTGTCCAGGTGATCCCGGCTGTCCTGATTGTGGTGGCGATGGAATTCGCTGCTTTCGAGAAAAAAATCACCCTGATTCAATCCTGGCCCGCAGACGTCTGCCACCTGCTCGCAGGGCTGGCGTGCCTCTGGATGGGATTGGCTGCAGGGCATGTGTGGCAACGGGTCTACGCTTTACAAGCCCCGTCGGATCTGGTAAAATAAGGTATCCGAAAAAACTGCATTCCATGGTGCCCACTACGACGCCGGCACGGTAACTTACAACCCTGCCCGCTCGTTTGCGGTTAATACAAAAACACATTATGAAAGGAGTCGGCATTGCAGTGAAAAACACATTTCGCGGCGGCGTACATCCCGCAGGTCATAAGGACCTGAGCCGGGAAAGCCGTCTGCGTCTCTTCGATCCGAAGGGAGAGATGGTTTTCCCGCTTTCCATGCACATTGGAAAACCCGCGAAACCGGTGGTGAAAAAGAATGATGAGGTGAAGGTGGGGCAGTTGCTCGCGGAAGCGGACGGCTTTGTTTCCGCACCGATTCATTCCAGCTGTTCGGGCACGGTAAAGGCGATTGAAAAGCGCCGGGTGCTGGGCGGCGGCATGGCAGAATGCATTGTCATCGACAATGATGGACTGTTCACGCCCGCGGAAGATTATACCCAGCGGACGGACGCTTCCAAACTGTCCAACAGCGACATCATCCAGCGGGTACAGAAGGCCGGCGTCGTCGGCCTGGGCGGCGCAGGTTTCCCGACGGCTGTAAAACTCCAGCCGAAGAATGCTGACGCGATCGAATACGTGATCGCCAACGGCGCTGAGTGCGAGCCGTACCTGACCTGCAATGATCAGCTGATGCGGATCCATTCCAATGAGATCGCGGAAGGCCTGGAGCTGGTGCTTCGGCTTTTCCCGAACGCCGAAGGTGTAATCTGCATCGAGGATAACAAACCCGAAGCCATTGAGGCGATGAGCCGCGCTGTATCGGATAAGCCGAAGATCAGCGTACGGACCATGATTACCAAGTACCCCCAGGGCGGTGAGCGCAGCCTGATCCAGGCTGTGGCCGGTGTGGATTTTCCCACCAGCAAGCTGCCCGCTGACGTGGGCTGCGTGGTGCAGAACGTGGGAACGCTGTACGCGATCCAGCGCGCTGTGCTCTACGGAGAACCGCTGTTCAGCCAGTGTTTCACCATTACCGGTGAGGCGGTTGCAGAACCCGGAAACTATATGGTCCGGGTGGGCACCAGCTATGCCGAACTGCTGGAAGCTGCAGGCGGTGTGAAGGAAGGCATGGAGACCCGCAAGGCTCTCTCCGGCGGCCCCATGATGGGTATTGCCATCGGTTCACTGGACATCCCGATCCAGAAGCAGAACAACGGCCTGACGCTGCTGGCGGAAGACCCGGTGGAAGCGGCGGAAGCCGTGATGACCAGCTGCCTGCGCTGCGGACGCTGCACAACGGTGTGCCCGATGGGCCTGACACCCCAGCTGATGTGCGACGCGGCGGTGGCCGGCGACCTGGAACGGTATGAGAAGAAGCTGTACGGCATGGACTGCATCCAGTGCGGCAGCTGCAGCTTTGCCTGCCCGGCCAAACGGCCCCTGACGCCTACGTTCAAGCAGGCGAAGGCAGAAATCCTTGAGAAGAGAAAACGGGAAGGAGGCGCTCAGAAGTGAATATGCTGAATCTTTCCGCGGCTCCTCACGCAAGAGATAAATGGACTACTCCGTTCATCATGCGGATGGTCACCCTGAGCCTGCTGCCTGCCACGATTGTGGGTATCCTGGTATACGGCTGGAACGCCTTCGGCGTTGTGGCACTGGCAATTGTTTCCGCTGTGGCGTCTGAATGGCTTTTCTGCAAAGCCTGCAAAAAGCCCAGCACTATCTGGGACGGCAGCGCGGTGGTTACCGGTCTTCTGCTGGCCCTGTCCCTGGGACCGCAGACGCCCCTGTATATCCCGGTGATCGGTTCCGTGTTCGCTATTGTGGTATGCAAGTGCTGCTTCGGCGGTCTGGGCAAGAACTTCATCAACCCCGCACTGGCGGCCCGCTGCTTCCTGCTGATTTCCTTCGCAAACGCGATGGCAATCAAGCCGATTGTGGACACAGTCGCGTCCGCGACTCCCGTCGGCGCTATGAAAGCCGGCGAGGTGGTGGATATCACCAAGATGTTCCTGGGCACGGCGGACGGCGTAATCGGCAGCTCCATCCTGGCGCTGCTGGTGGGCGGCCTGCTGCTCTGGAGCCTGGATATCATCCATGGCCAGATCTGCTTCTCCGTGCTGATCGGCTTCACCGTGTTCCTGGGCCTCTTCGGTGGAAAAGGCTTTGATCCCGCCTACCTGCTGGCGCACCTGTGCGGCGGCGGTGTGGTGATGGGCGCCTTCTTCATGGCCACGGACTATGTGACCAGTCCTGTCAGCCGCCTGGGTCAGTTCATTTACGGCTGCCTGATCGGCGTGCTGGGCGGACTGTTCCGCCTGAAGGGCAACACGGCAGACTCCTTCAGCTACGCGATCATTATCGGCAACGTATGCTCTCCCCTGATTGATACTTATATCGTTCAGAAGCCCTTCGCCTACAGGAAGATCGGCAAGACCCGGAAGACCAGCAAAGAGCCCTTCCGGATTCCGAAGCCTGTGATCGCCCTGACGCTGATTGCGGCGATCGCCGGTGTGGCGCTGAGCGGTGTGTATTCCATGACCAAGGATACCATTGAAGAACAGAAGCTGCAGGCGGAGCGGGCTTCCTACAGGGAAGTGTGCCCCGAGGCAGAGACCTTTGAAGACTCCGAAGCCGCGAAGGCAAAGCTGGAAGAGCTGGCCGGCGGAAACTGGGGAACGAACTTCGGTTCCACCCGGATCAACGAGGCGATTGTGGGCAAGGATGCCGCCGGTAATGTGGTCGGCTATGCCCTGAGTGTCTCTTCCAAGGGCTTCGGCGGCGACGTAACCATGGCGCTGGGCCTGACCCCGGACGGCGAAGTGAAGAAGATTTCCTTCACAGAGCTGAATGAAACCGCGGGCCTGGGCATGCGGGCCAATGAGGACTCCTTCAGGGATCAGTTCCCGGGCAAGAGCGGCAGCGTGAGCCTGGTGAAGGGTGACGCCGGAGAGAACGAGATCAGTGCCCTGACCGGCGCGACCATCACCTCCACGGCTGTGACCAACGCCCTGAATGCCGGCCTGGACTTCTATGATACTGTGCTGAAAGGAGGCAACTGAGATGAAAAAGTATATCGAACGCCTCTGGAACGGCCTGATTAAAGAAAACCCGGTCCTTGTACTGATGCTGGGCATGTGCCCGGCGCTGGCGGTTTCCACCCAGGCGTCCAACGGCATCGGCATGGGCCTGAGCACGCTGGCCGTGCTGGTACTGAGCAACTTCGTGATCAGCTGCCTGCGGAAGGTGATTCCGGATCAGGTCCGGCTTCCTGCCTACATCGTAATCGTCGCCAGCCTGGTGACGGTGACCGAACTGCTGATTGAAGCATATCTGCCCAGCCTCTATGAGGCACTGGGCATCTACATTCCGCTGATCGTGGTGAACTGCATCATCCTCGGCCGTGCGGAAGCCTACGCGAACAAACATACCCCGCTGCTGTCCGTGATGGACGGTATCGGCATGGGCCTTGGTTTTACCATTGCGCTGACCCTGGCGGGCATGATCCGTGAACTTCTCGGTGCGGGAACGGTCTTCGGATTCCGCCTGCTGCCGGAAAGCTTCGGTATGACGATCTTCATCCAGCCTCCGGGAGCCTTCCTGGTATTCGCACTGATCATTGCGGTGATGAATGCCATCGGCATCAAGACCCGTCAGCGCAAGCTGGTTGAAAGCGGCTGCGACGGCAACTGCGCACTGTGCAGCTCCGTATGCGAATCCCGGGATGCCGATCCGAAAGCTGAAGAAGAACAGAAGGGAGGCGCGGACGCATGAATAACACGAGTCTGATTATGATCATCGTGACCAGCGCGCTGGTGCACAATGTGGTGCTGAACCAGTTCCTGGGCATCTGTTCCTTCCTGGGCGTGAGCAAACAGATGAAGGCCTCCATCAGCCTGGGCGGCGCGGTCATCTTCGTTATCACCATCGCCTCCGCTGTGGCAAGCCTGCTGTACGACTATGTCCTCAAGCCCCTGGGCATGGACTTCATGAAGACTATCATCTTCATCCTGGTCATTGCTGCCCTGGTGCAGATTGTGGAAATGTTCCTGAAGAAGAAGTCCCCGGCGGTTTACAAAGCCCTGGGCCTCTATCTTCCCC
>Ga0310786_10004371_pt1 | contig 19751 bp, 18 predicted proteins | sample AusTroGonzalo_MG_FD_203881 | JGI IMG/M metagenome (GOLD analysis project Ga0310786, IMG submission 203881) | Bovine rumen microbial communities from tropical cattle in Woodstock, Queensland, Australia - Gonzalo_03 (v2) (version 2) | ecosystem: Host-associated > Mammals > Digestive system >... | reverse complement strand
AAAACAGGAAGTGAACTACAAGAAAAGTATTTAAAAGAATTCTTTAAATATACAATTTATCCAATTGACTTTGAATTATCAGATGAATTAGATAGAAGTCTAAATAGAAAATTGTTAAGACATATGGAGTACTTCAGCAGTGCTTATAAAAGATATAGTGAATAGACAAGATAAGAGAACAATATAGAGTTCTCTTTTTCTTTGCTAAATTAAATGAATTAATTTAAGGAATATTTTTTATGTTTGAAATTACTAATAATGACATTATAAAAATAAATAGAGGTGATTCATTTTCACTTAATGTATTTATCAATGTTGGTACTTGTATTGAACCTGCTCAATATGTATTACAACCTAATGATAGAGTGTATTTTGCACTTATGGAACCAAATCAACCTTTTGAACATGCATTAATAAGAAGAGAATTTACTGTTGAAGATTTAGATGAAGATGATAATGTTGATATGAACTTTGATTCTGAACAAACTGAATATCTTTTACCAGGCACTTATTATTATATGGTCAAACTTGTAAGAAAAGAAGAAACTGAGGATCCTGAAAAATTAAATACGATAGTTGATACTATTATTCCTAAAACTAAATTTATTATTTCTGAATAGAGGATACTTATGGCAACTGGTTATATTACAGGTAAGAAAAATATTATCGCAGGTAAAAAAACTAATATTTCAGGCAGTGTTAATGTTCCTCTCAAGTTTGTTGAATATACAGGTGTAACAACAGATACTGCTGAAACAGTCGTTAATAATGGCACAAGAAAAATCTCTGTCAATGTAAATACAGAAGAAGTTATAAAGAACTGCGCCACTAAAGAGGATTTAAACACTAAAGCAAATTTAGTTAATGGTAAAGTTCCTGCATCAGAACTTCCTAGTTATGTTGATGATGTTTTAGAATTTCCTACATTTGATGATTTTCCTGAAGAAGGTGAATCAGGTGTTATTTATGTTGCAATAGATACTGGTCATACATATAGATGGTCTGGCAGTGAGTACATTGAAATTGGTGGTGGATTAGAAATAATTCCTGTTAGTGATGAAACAACTGTTGCTGAAATTCCTGATGACTTTAGTGTATTGCAATATAATATAGATTCATTCTTTGTTTCAAACAATGTTAAAACTGTAGGAATAAATAAAAGAATATTATCACTGCAAAATCATGAAGGTGTTTATAGTTCAACAGTTAATGCAAATACAACATTGTCTGAATTTTTAGTTGATGCAAATTATAGTCCTTATACAATGACTTATATTAGTAAAAATGAAACACCTGAAAATGAAAAAGGACTATATAGATATATTGAAGTAGATGAAGAGACAGATAATCCTATTTCTTCTCATATTGTTGAAGTTGTTAAAGAAGACCATTCAGGTGGTGAAGTCTCTCTTGAGAAAACAACAACAAGTAATAACACACAATTAAATTCTCAAACATTTATGTCTCAATTCTCTAGTGAATTAAGCACATATATCAATGTTAGCAATTTAGCAAATGTCTATTCTTTATATTATAGTGCAATGGATGTTCCTTTTAATGGAATTAGAATTGGTACTAAAAATGTTGGAACTATTGAGTTAAATGTTTTACAAGAATGTGATGTTGTTATTTATAAATATTTTAGTTATAATGCTCAAACTGGCGTGAAAAACTATGACACTAATGCTGAGTTTATTATTGATGGTGCAACAACATATCAATTTGAAGATGATGATACACCTGTTACAGTTACTTTAAGTGCAGGTAATCATACAATCTCTTCTGGTGGTCAAAATAAAAGAGTTGTTCTAACTGCTTTTAAAGTTGATGGTAATCCATACTCTACATTTGAGAAAAAAGAACTTGCAAGAACAGAAGATGTTGAAGAAGTTCAAGATAATTTAGATTCTCACATTGTAGAGTCTACAGCAAGATTTATAGCAGATGAAAAATCAATTAAAAAGAATGCTGATGATATTACTTTAACAAATAGTAAGATTGGCGATATTCAAATTTATCAGGTAGTTAGTAGACTTCCTCAACCAAGTGAACAATTATTAAATAAGATTTATAGATATAATGAAGTATTATATCAATGTGTTAAGACAGGTGATGGTGTTCATAAAGAATTCATTTTCAATGTTTCAGGCACTTCTGAGATTGTTTATGGCAATCAAGGTAGAACATATCAAGCATTTATGAATGAAGTAGGAAATGAGTTTAAAAAATATTATGAGATTCCTACACATGAGGAAGAAGGTGAAGAGTCTGGAAGTGTTATAACTGTATTAGATGCTGAGAAATTATTTAGAAATAATGGCTCTATTAGACTTGGTTCTGGTAGTGCTCTTGGAAGAGTTTCATTCAACTCAATATCAGACTTACCTGTTACTTCTTTAAAGATTGGTGTTAAGGCATATAGAGATGATAAACCAAGTTGTATTTACATTGAAGATGACTATGGTATTCATAGCAATAATTTAGTTGAAAGTAGTATAACTGAGAAATTAATTAATGTTTCTTTACAAGAAGAAGGTGCAACTAATTTAGATTTTATTTATTTAGATTCTTTAAATTTTTATACAGATGTATCAGGTGATGAGCCTGTTGTAATTGAATGTGATAATAGAGTTGTTATTACTAGATTAATTGCTGACTTTGGTGATGTTTCTTACATGTGGAAACCTGTCTCAAGTACAGAAATGACTTATGAACAAACAATGAACATATTGAGAGGTATTGAATAATGAGATATTTAATGGGCTCTACATATTTCTTTAAAGGTCAACCAGGATTTAAACCTCATGATATTGATTATGTTGAGTTAGTAGATGATAAGTCTATTAAAGAAAAATTAATTATTAGAGGTCAAGGTAAAGACTACATACAACTAAGAAAAAAAGATAAAGAATCACTTATTGCTGATGCTCTTAAATCAGACTTGGCAATGGTTGTAGGTAAGTTTTTAATTCCTGAATTTAATAAAGAAATAGGTTTTACTATTGAAGACTTACACAAGATTAAATCTCTCATTGATAGATTAGATGATAAACATAAATATGAAGAAGTTATTTATAGTTCATATTTAATTAATAATGCATTTATACTTACAAAAGAACAAATAGAAGAAGCATATGCACTATATAAAAAATTTAGATAAAGGAGAATTACTATGGCAGTTTTAGGTAAAGAATCATTACTTGCTATTAGAGACTATATTAATGACAGTAATTTAATTAAAGTTACTTATGATGAATTAGTTGACTTAAGAAACACTAATAAATTAAATTCAGGTACTTTTTATCAAATTACTGACTATAGAACTGAAACTAAAAAACAAGACACAAAAAGTGCTTTACATAACTTTGATGTAATTGTTTTAGCAACATCTATTTCTACTTTATCTGAAGATGCATATGCTACTTATCATATTAATGAAGATGGTTCTGGTGATGACTATTTCTGTCATAGAGAAGTTATTCCTGAACATCAAGACTTTGTAGGTGCTGAATGGATTTCACCAATGCCTTCTACTGAAGATATTGAATTCTTTTATACTTTAGATATTGGAGAAATTGCTCAGTATGCTGGTGAAAACATACATGAAACATCAAAAGTTATTACAGAGTTAACAACTATGCCTAATAGAGATGGTATTACTGTTCCTGCAATGTTAAATCCTGACCCTAATGAGACTGGTAATGAATGTTACTATATTTATGATGGTACATTTGATATTACTGAAAGAGAAAATGATTATGTTCAATTTCAATACATCTTATGTGATAATGAGATTGCATATGGACCAAATGATTCTTCAACAGAAGATGAACTAATTTGCGATATTGGTTATAAAAGAGTTGTTGCTAGTGCACATTTTCAAGATGGTATTACTGTGAGCGATATTGATGAGAAATATAAAATTGCATATCAAAATGATGATGATTATAGCGTAGAAAATCCAAGTTCTGAAGACAAAGAAATTAATTATTTAGATGTTATAGAGAATGAAAGAGGAATTGAAGTTCCTTGTCTTGTTAATCTAGACCCAGAAGGTGGTCCAATTGATGACTACTTAATATATGTAGGAACATTTACTTTTAATAATGCTATTTATGATATGTGGCAAGAATGTGATAGTGATGGCACACCTCATAGTGATAGTAATGGTGTTTACATGTTAACAAATAACATTGTTGATGCTGAATTTGAAGATGTTCCTTGTTTATATTCTACTCAAATAGGTAGTGAATATGAAAATGAAACTGACTATGAACAACCATATGTCTATGATGGTACATTTACTCTTGATGGTGTTATTTATGATAAATGGAATAAATATGAGTTTGCTTCAGGTGTTTATGGTATTAAAACTAACTATTCTTTCTTAACTCAAAGAATTATTTCTGATAATGATTTTGTTCTTAGTAGAGAAGATTTCTTATCTCATGTCAAAGAAGAAACAACTACTTATGATAAATGGCAAGAATACTATTCAAATCCTGAATCTTCAACATATGGATTTTTAGATTGCTGGCATTTAACAAATCATTTAGTTGATGCTACAATTGATACAGTTCCTGAAGAGATTATTTTTGAAAAGATTGTTAATTTAGATGCTTATAAATTAAAATATTCTTTAGATAATGATGCTAAATTTGCTTGGGCAGATAATAGAGCGGCAATGCAAGTTGATACAGGAAGTGTCAAATATCTTTATGTAAGAGACTCTTCTCAAGACACTGCAAGTCAATATGCTTGGATATATATTATAAACAGTGATAACACAGACATTAAAAATAATAGTGTATGGTATGAGATTGAAGATTCAGACATTATCTATACTGATAGTGAAGAAGTGTCTATTGGTGAAGTATTAGATATGGGTGGCACTGAAGTTACAGTTGTAGACTATGAAAGAAGTGTAGGTAAAGGTGTTATTTATAGAATGGTTGATGATAAAAATAATGATTTATCTTATGACTTTAAGAATATACAATACTATAAAAGTAATAGATGGCAATATACATTTAATACTGCTGAATATGCAGATGATTCTTTAAGTGATGTTTTTTGTCATGACAATATTATAAAAGACTATAGTGATGTTGATGATGGTATATTACAATTAACATTAAATATCTTTGGTGATGGTTGCTCTTCCAACATCTTTGGTAACGATTGTAATAATAACACCTTTGGTAGTGGTTGCTCTTATAACACCTTTGGTAATTATTGTTTTTATAACAACTTTGGTAGTGGTTGCTCTTATAACACCTTTGATAGTGGTTGTAATAATAACAACTTTGATAGTGGTTGCTCTTATAACACCTTAGGTAATAATTGCTCTTCCAACATCTTTGGTAATAATTGTTTTTCCAACATCTTTGATAACGATTGTAATAATAACACCTTTGATAATTATTGCTTTTCCAACACCTTTGGTAATTATTGTTTTTATAACAACTTTGATAACGATTGTAATAATAACACATTTGGTAATAATTGCTCTTCCAACATCTTTGGTAATAATTGCTCTTCCAACATCTTTGGTAATAATTGCTTTTCCAACATCTTTGGTGAACAAACAATAACAGTTAATAAATGTAAATATATTATTATTGAAAATGGTTGTCAATTTCTTAATATTACTACAAATGATGATGAGACAGTTGGCTACTTGCAGAACATTCATATATGCTTAGGTATTAAAGGAACTAACAATAATCGTAAAACTATTACAGAATCAAGAAATCTTGATTATGACACAACTTATAGAGCAGTTGGTTTTCAAGATAAAACAATCTAATATAATTAAAGATGTCACAAAAGGCATCTTTTTTTTATTTTTTTTTATTGTTTTTATAAATTGTGTTGTATAATCTATAATAGAGGTATTATGTTAATAATATCTTAAAAATAATTCATTTAAAATTACCTTATTAAAACCTTTTATTAAACCTATTGTTTCAATAAATGCCAAATAATGTAATTATTAGCACTCAACATTTAAGAGTGCTAAATTGAATGAACATATTCTCTAAAGACTCAGATATGTTAAAGTTGAGATAGGACTCAACATTAATATTATTAAAACTTATAAGGAGAAGCAAAATGAGTAAAAAAGAAGAAAAGTGCACATGTGAGAATTGCACTAAGCCAGAATATGGTTTCTACTCACATGAATTAAAACAAGTCTTTGATACAGTTGAAGACTTAAAGAATGCTGAAAAAAAGCATCAATTAGAATTAGATGCTAAAGCAAAACTCTTAGAAGAAAAGAAATCTAGAGCAAAAGAAGTTGAAGATGCATATCTTGCATATGTTAAAACAAAAGAAGAAGCATATGCTAAGATTGCTGAATCAGAAAAGAAATGGATTGAACTTAGAGATGGGTTCGCTAAAGATTACAATGGTTATCATATGACTTACACTAATACAAATGGTGTTAAGAGAATTACATTTGATGACATTGTAAATTCATTCTTTAATTGATAATATATTTTGAAAGGAAGTAGATTACATGTACGACATTCTTGTTAATGGTGCTGTTGTTGCTGTTGTTGTGCAACAATTAGTGAAACCTTTTGTTGAAACATTAGTCAAGATTTTGCCAGAAGAAATGGCTATTCAAACTAAAGTTCACTCTGAAGAACCTGCACAAGCACCTAAAAAAGAATCTAAATAATTATATTTAATTGAGTCTTTAATGAAGAGAGATAATAAAAATCTCTCTTTTTATTTTAGTCCTTGACAAATAATATTATAATGTATATAATTATATATAGTAAGAGAGGTAGTTACATGAATACTTACAACATTAATGACATGCTTAATAAAACTGTCAACTATAATAACAAAGAATACTCTATTGAAAATTATGAGATTAATTCTTATAATCATAACATTCCTGAAATCTATTTTAAATTGGTTGCTAAGAAAGATGTTAGATTCATTCCTGTTAAGAATATCAAGACAAATGATGTTGAGTTAAATGAGTTTATCTCTAAATGCACTAAAGACTTCAATGAAAAACTTGCAGTTGTTTTAGAACAAGAAGAAGTTGCAAATAAAGAAAAGATGCTTTTAAAGGCACAAGAAGAGAAAGAAGCACAAGATGCATTTATTAAAAGACAAAAAGCAGATAAAGAAAGAGGTCTTCTTAAAGGTCAATTAGATGCTAGAAATAAAGTCTCTGCTTTATATAAATTATTCATTAGTGATAAATATTCTGATAAACTAAAAGTTGAGAAATACAGTAAAGAATATAAAGATGCCTATGTTGTTGGTTATCAAGATGAAAAGAAAGTAATGAAGCAATTAAGACTTGTTCAAGTAAGAGCAAATCAAAGCACACTTTCTGATTATCCTGGTGATGTTGATGAATTAGTTAAATGGATGAAAAAGAACATTTCACGAGTTGATGTCTTTGCACCTACAGATAAAATTGATAATGAACAAAGTGCTGTTGATGTTCTCAATCAAAGAGATAATACTAACTATACTGTTAAAGTTAAAAATGGTGAATTTATCTCTTATGAAGCGTACTTTAAAAATCCTGAAACTGCTCCTAAGGAATTCTTAGAGTGGTATGTTAGTAAACATGACTATACAACAAGTGACTTAAGTAAGAGAGTCATGGAACATCCTATGAGTATTAAAACAGGTAAATTGTCCTGCAATTCTCTGATAAAAGAACTTCTTTACAGTGATGAGTACAGGTTTCATGTTGGTAAATATGCATAATTAAAACACTTCATTAAAAATAAGATGTGATGTTAATCATCACATTTTTTATTACTGTGCTAAATTAATTGAGATAAGAGTTTTAAGTATGTGTGAAAATATATTAACTGAACAAATTCTAGATGAAGCAAAAAGACAAGACTTAATTAATAAGTCTAAAAATGCCGATGATTATTCACCTAAGAATCAAGCAAAAGGTAAGAACAGATATGAGAGAAGAAGATTCTCAAGTATTTCTACTACTGTAAAAGAATATAATAGTATTAACATGGACGCTTTCTTCAAAGGTGATATTTTAGAGTTTGGAATTAAAGTTCATGGTGAAACTGATGATTATATGGTCACAGTTACATTTGAAGGCATACTGAGAGAGTTACAAAGAGAAGTTAAAGGAAATAATAATGTTCTCAACTTTAAATGTGTTCTTAGAGCACTTATGATGTCATTTAATAATGCTGATGTTTATGTGTCATGTACATGTCCTGATTGGAAATATCGTCTAAACTATGCCGCAACAAGTAATCAATACAATAGTGGCACACCAGAATTAAGACCTGCTAAGATTACAAATCCTAATGATACAAAAGGTGCAGGTTGTAAGCATATTCTTTTAGTGTTGTCTAACATGGATTGGATGATGAAGATTGCATCAGTCATTAATAACTACATTAGATATAGTAGAGATTACTTACAAAGAAATTATGCTGACTATATTTTTCCTGTTGTATATGGTGTTCCTTATAACAGAGCAGTTCAATTATCTATTTTTGATAAAGAAGATAAGTATGGTGATGCTATACTTCCAACAGATAAAGAAACTATTGATGATGTCATCACAACATCTCAACAAGGAAGAGATGAAAAAGGTAAATTTAATAAAGATAACCAGTTTAAATTTCAACCAAAAGAACAAGATAAAAATGATTTAATTGACTTTAGTCAAAATGATGATAAACAAATGACCATTGATTTTGAAGAAGAAGAAAATCAGTAGTGCTAAATTAAGTGAAGAAGGATACTCTGAATTTTTAGTAGGTAGAGAGGAAAATTGAAATGCCAGTGTGGTTACAAATCTTAGTTGCAATATTTGGATTAGTTGGAACCATTTTTGGCATTTTTGGTGTTTCTGCCTATATTAGTGAAAGAGCAAAACATAGAGCATCAAAGAAAAATAAAGCAGAAGATGATGCAGAAGCAAAGAAATTAGAAGAACAAAAGAAGTTAGAACAAATGAAACATGAAGAATACAAATCAGAATTAAAGAGTATTATCGGTGAAGCAGTTTTACCAATTGCTAGTAAACTTGAGTTGATTGAACAAGAACTCATTAAAGTTAAAAGAGGTGTTCAAGTTAGTAATAGAACTGACTTAGAAGAGATGGCTGAAAAAGCAGATAGACAAAAATTTATCTCTGCATATGACAAGCAAAGATTTGAATCAACATATCAATCATATCATGATTTAGGTCAAAATGGTGTGATGGATGCTACAAGAACTAGAATCTTAGCAATGCCTGAATCAAAACCAGTCACAAAAAGAAAATCTACAACAAAGAAGAAAATTCTTGTAGAATAAATAATATAGAGAAAGGATTAGAATCATGGAACAATTTTATGCAATCTTATGGAGTGTTCTAGGAACTGCTCTCACAGCATTAGTTACTTGGCTCACTGCTACTGGAATTAGTTTCTTAAATCAAAAGATTAAAGATAAGAAACTTGCAAGATGGTCTTCTGAAGTGTTTCAAATTATTATGAATGCTGTTCAAACAGTGTTTCAAAGTTATGTTGAAACATTGAAAGAAAAAGGTAAATTTGATGCTGAGGCTCAAAAAGAGGCCAAAGAAAGAGCATACAAAATTATTACTACTCAATTGACTCCTGAGCTTCAAGAATATATCACAAGCAACTTTGGTGATATGAAAGAATACATCATGAATCAAATTGAAGCAATGATTTATTCATTAAAGAAATAAACACTTTATAAGAGATGTTCATAAAAAGACATCTTTTTTTATTTCTGTTGTATAATATATAATGTGTGATGAAATAATTAGTTCTGTAAAAATTAGTTACGAGTTGCCAGAGTTACAGGAACTGCATGTAGAACTTACAGAACACATTACACAAAGTTGTATTTTTTCATAACTTTCCTCCTTTAAAAATAATGATTTAAGAATTTCTAATTTCATATGAACTACCTCCTTTCATAGATTAGTGTTCTACATGTGGGAAAGAGTGCTTAAAATGCACTCTTTTTTCTTGCTTGTAAAAATAGATGTAAAAATTAAAATTTAAGTGTAATTCAAACAAATTTGTAAAAGTTCCACAACAAAATAAAATATCTACTGCTAAATTAAATGAACTACTAAATAGTTAGTTTTTGTTGGTGAAAATTTCATGAACATTGATAATAAAGCATTAGAAAAATTAAGTGAAAAAGAAAGAAAGGTCGCTCTTTCTATTTTAAACGAAATAAAGGATAAAGGTGAGTCTAAGACACTAACTACTTTAAAATACTCAGATTACAAGGAAATTCCTGTAGATATTGAAACTTTTATTACAGATGATAGATATTTAGGTAAAGCATGGAAAGATATTAGAGGAAATATTTTGCTTTATCCTTTTTGGCTTGAACAATTAAAGAAGATTTTTCCTAATAACTTAGATACAGATTACAGAGCATTACTTGAATCAGGTGCTAGAGGTATTGGTAAATCTCAGGTTGGTTGTGGTGCTATTGGTGCTTATCAGATGTATAGAGTTATGTGTCTTAAAAATCCTCAAGATTTCTATCATTTACAACAAACTGAGAAAATTGTATTTGCTTTCATGAACATTACAAAAGAAGCATCAAAGAAAATTGCTATAGATAAATTTCAAAAGACTATTCAAATGTCAGATTGGTTCATGTCTAAAGGTGAGATGACTCAGTTTGAAAATAATCCATTTTGGATACCTCCAAAGCCAATTGAAATTATTATTGGTTCTCAAAGTTCTGACATTGTTGGTATGCCTGTGTATTTTGCCTTCTTCGACGAAATCAATTTTATTCGTAATCAGGACATTGACAAACAAAAAGAAAAAGCTCTTGATATGATTAATACTGCTATTGGTGGTATGAAGACAAGATTTATTCATGATGGAAAGAATCCTACATTGTTAGTTGTTGCATCTTCAAAGAGAAGTGAACAATCATTTATGGAAACATACATCAGAGATTTAAGTGCTATTGATGGTCAAAATGTTTATGTTGTTGATAAACCTGTGTGGGAAGTTAAACCACAAGGAACATATAGTAAAGAGACATTTAAAGTTGGTTTAGGCAATAAGTTCTTAGCAAACACAATTATTCCTGATGATGCTGATATAGAAGCATATAGAGAAAAAGGTTATAAAGTAATTGATGTTCCAATTGATTTTAGAACTGAATTCTTAAATGATATTGATAGAGGTCTATGTGACTTCGCTGGAATATCTACAACATCTTCAAGTAAATATATGTCAGGTGAAGTTGTGTATGATTGTATTGATGTTAATTGTCACAATCCATTTCCTGATGTTCTTGAAATTGGCAATGCAAAAGATGATATAAGACAATACAAACAATTCTTTGATATGTCTAAGATACCTCAAAATATGCTTAGACAACCATTATTTATTCATCTAGATATGTCTATTAGTGGTGACTGCACCGGTATTGCCGGTGTTTGGATTGCAGGTAAAAAACCTAGTACAGATGCATCTCAACAATCAAAAGATTTAATGTTTAGATTAGCATTTAGTACATCAATTAAAGCACCTAAAGGAAGACAAATCTCATTTGAAAAGAATAGAAACTTTATCAGATGGTTAAGAGATGTTGGTTTTAATATAAAAGAAATCACATCAGATACATTTCAATCTTATGACTTACAGCAACAACTAGTTGCAGAAGGTTTTAAATGTTCTATATTATCTGTTGATAGAGTTGACACTGACCATGTATGTAAACCATACCAATACTTAAAAAACACGGTCTATGAAAAAAGAATTGTCATGTACAAATCTGATAGACTATATGATGAATTTGTTGATGTTGAAAGAAACATTAATACAGGAAAAGTTGACCATACACCTAATGGACATAAAGACGCTCTTGATGCTGTGTGTGGTGCAACATTTACAGCAAGTAAATATGCTGAAGAGTTTGCATATGATTATGGTGAAAGTATGGAAATCATGCTAGATGCAAACAATGATGTTGATGAAAAGCAACAAGTAATAGTTGATTTTGAAGAACAACTTAAAAATGCCTCAAGAATAAATAGTACAAATTCAGTTAATGATTATGATGATGAATTCATAAAAGATATGTATTCTTTAGATGATATAATCATCTTATAGTGCTAAATTTGTTGACTATAAAAATTATAATTTTACAGAAAGGATAAGGAGAATTTATGAGTGAACTTACAGGAAAGAAAGTAAAAGCAGTTCCAAAAGAACCTAAAGAAATTGGTATTGATACTGAAGATAGTTTAACTTTAGGTATTTTAGACGCTGTTGAAGCAGGTTCATTAAATAGTAGTGTACTTGAATCATTCACTACTGCAACAAGAACAAGAGAACAAGTCTATGGTCTTATTGATGTAATGTCTGAAGATGACAGAGTTTCATCTGTTCTTGAGACATATGCAGAAGATGCTACAGCAACTAATGATAAAGGTCAAGTTGTGTGGTGTGAATCAAGTGATGATGATGTTAATAAATATGTTAGTTATTTACTTGATAGTTTAAGTATTGATAAACATGTTTATGAGTGGACATACAACTTATGTAAATATGGTGATATTTATATTAGAATGTATAGACAATCTGAATATGACAAGGATCCTGTTTTTGGTGATGTTAAAGAAAATAAAACATTAAATGAAGACATCTATGTTAAATTAGATAAAGATAATGATAATTATGTTCACTTTGTTGAAATGATGCCAAACTCTGCTGAATATTTTGAATTAACTAAGTTTGGTAAAACAATGGGCTTTATTAATGCTCCAACAAATGTTCAAACATCAATTAAAACAGAAACAGTTGGTTTTGATTATTTAAATTATGAATTTAGAAATGATGATATTACTGTTTATAATGCTACTGACTTTGTTCATGGCTGTTTAGCAAGTACAAACTTAAGTAGATTTCCAGAAGAAGTTAATATCATTAGAACAGAAGGTGAAGATGAAAATGGTCCAAAGACTACTACAACATCTTACACTGTTAAAAAAGGACAATCTTTGTTATATAATGATTTCAAGATTTGGAGAGAACTCTCTCTTCTTGAAAACTCAGTCTTATTAAACAGAGTTGTTAAAAGTGCTTTAGTTAGAATTGTTAATGTTGAAGTTGGTAACATGCCAAAAGAACAAGTTAGAAATTATATCTCAAGATTAAAATCTAAGATTGAACAAAAGACTGCTATCAACACAAATAATAATATTACTGAATATAATAGTTCAGGTCCAGCAGATAATACAATCTTTGTACCTGTTGCTGATGGTAAAGGTGCTCTTACAATTTCTAATTTAGGAAATGCAGACTTTGACCCAAAACAACTAACAGATGTTGATTATTTCTTAAATAAATTCTATGGTGGATTAAGAGTTCCAAAACAATTCTTCTCCAACACAGATGATAGTGCTGGATTCAATGGTGGTAGTTCTCTTGCTATTATCTCTAGTAGATATGGTAAAATGATTAAGAGAATTCAAAACACAATCTGTCAAATGATTACAGATTTAATCAATCTATTCTTAATTGATAAAGGCTTAACTGCTTATGTGAATAAATTTACAATCAGAATGCAGGCACCTGTTACTCAAGAAGAACTTGATAGAAGAGAAGACATGAGAAATAGAATGGGTGTTGTTAATGACATTATTAGTCAAACTGATAAAGTTGTTACAGATGAAGTTCTTAAACTCAAAATTGTTAAGTCTTTATTATCTACAACTGTTTCTGACCCTGAAGTTATTACATTACTTCAAGAACAAATTGATAAACTTGAAGCAGAGAAAGAAGAAACACCAAAGAAAGATGATGATGAGAAAAAAGAAGATGAAACAGACATCACTATCAAGAATGAACTTCCTAGACCAAGTTCTATAAGTAGAGAAGAATCTACATTTGAACTTCCTGATGAAGAAGAAACAGCAGAAGTTGAAGAAACATCTACTGAAGAAGAATCAAGTTATTTGCCAAGTCCAAATGAACTTCAAACTGATATGACTCAAAATACAGAATTATAATTGAGTTAATGACCTGAAAGGATAATAAATAAAATGTTACAAAATACAGATTTAATTTTATTGCTTAGTGAGTTAGATGCTAACAATGTGAAAGGTGCTAAAGAATTAATTCCTTCACTTATTGGAAAAACATCTATCTCACTAGATGCTCTTAAGTTCATTACAGAACATAGACCACTTGATGTTGCTCAGTTCTATGAAAGAGTTAGAAAGAACTATAATGATAAGAGGTCAAATCTCTATAAAAATATTGTTAGAGAAGTTGAGGACTCACAAGATGTTCTTACAACACTACATGCTCTAGCATTACAAATCATTCTATATAGTAAACATGTAGATAATAAAGATGTATTAATGTTCTTTAAACACACAAGAGCAGAAGAAATTACAAGAGTATTAAATAATTATTATAAAACATATGACATCATTTCTGCAAAGAAGATGCTAAAACTTGTTAAAGCAGACCTTCTTGCACTTGAGTATGTAGAAGGAAGAAGAGAACTTTAATGAAAACTGTTCAAGAAGTACATCAATGTCCTTTCTGCAAAAGTAAAAATGTGGAAGAGATAAATAGATTTAGTATCATTGATAGTTCTTCTATGTTTTCTCAACCTAATGAGGTGTTAGATGAAGAAAGAAATCTTGTTACAGTGTTTATGAAACCTGTAAAATATGCTACACAACAACAGTTTAGATGTAATGATTGTCATAGTTGTTTTGAAATAAGAAACTATGATGAAGATATTGAAACAACAAAGAGAAGATGAATAAGATAATTGGAATTATATCATGGCTTCCTGATAATGCATTTAGAGATGTTAGATTGACCAAGTTGACCAATTTAATGAAAAAATGCAGAGAAATTTTTGTTGATGTTCCATTTATTCTTATTGCTCAAAACTACTCATTAGATGAAGAAGCACTTATTCTAAAAACAGCACCTAATACAACATTAGTGCATGTTGAAGAAAAATTAGGCATTACAGGTGCTAGAAAATACTTAAGAAATGTATTTTTAAATAGTAAATATGACTATCTAATTATGCTAGATGATGACTGTGAATTATTTGGAGATTCTAATTCAGGAAAACTATACTTAAAACAAATTGATGAAAACCCTGATAGATTCTATGAATTTAATAAGACGCTTCTAAAATTATTTGCAATACATAAAGACTTATTTGAAAAAGTAGATTATGAAGATGTAAGCCCAGAAAAAGGTGAGTGTTTTGAAGATAGAGTATTTGTTAACAAATTAAGAAAATTATATTCAGAAAAACAATATATATTTAAGAAGTACACATTAAATGAGAAGAGTATTTCTACAAAAGATGTTTATTCTACCTGGTATGTTGCACAAGATTTAAAAGAAATGTTAAGTAATACTGAAAAAAAGATTAACAACATAAAAAATGAATAAATATAATTTATTAATGCTAAATTGAATGAATAGTTAGTATTTTTATTTGAAAAAGTGAGAATAATAAATGAAAAAAGACAAAATTAGAGAGATGTTATCCTTTGAAGATTTAACACCAGAAGAAAAACAAAAGAGAGGTATTCTTGGTAGATTATATGGACCATGTGCTTCTATTTCAGTTCCTACTAGAAATGGTAGAGGTTATAATGAGTCTTTATGGGAAAATGTCTTTAGTAATGATATAACAAAAGAAATGTTTGCTAATGGTGGAATTCCAATGGAATTAGACCATCCAGTTGATAGAGAAGAAACAGATAGCAGTAGAATTGCCGCTATGATGCCTGAAGCACCTAAAAGAGATGAAGATGGTCATCTTATTGCTTATTGTGATTTGATTGATACACCTCTTGGAAGAATTGCTTATCAATTAGCAAAATATGGATTTAAGTTAGGAATCTCTTCAAGAGGTTCTGGTGATATTATCACAGATGATGATGGTAATGAAATTGTGGATCCAGATACATATGACTTTACAACATTTGACTTGGTGTTGTTACCAGCAGTTAAAGATGCAAGATTAACAATGACTGAAGGTGTTGATAAGAATATGATTAACTTAAAACATGCTTTATGTGAAGACCTTGAAAAAGGTAAAAAACTAGATGGTACTGAATATTCTGCTGATGAAAAGAAGATTATGACTGAAGCATTAACAGATTTAGGTATTACTTTAGATAATAAAGAACAAAAAGAATGTAACAGTGAAAACTGTGCAGATAAATTAACTGAAGATTTGTCAGTTCAATCAACTGAGGCCAGTAATGCAGGAACAGAAGAGTTAGTGAACAGTATGACAAAGATTCTACAAGAAAAGGTAGAGTTAGAGAGTGCTAATAGAGAACTTCAAGAAAAATTAGCAGTTAGTGATTCTAAAGTTAACAAATTGACAGAAACTCTAAGCAGAAATAGAAGTTCAATTGTAAGATTGACTGCTATGGCTCAAGACTCAAAAAAGAATTCTGAAGAACTTTCTACTTTGAAAGAAGAATTGGAATCTAAAAATGCTAGAATTGAATCTCTTGAAAAAGAGTTAGAAACTAGTAAATCTCAATCACTTACTGAAAGTGTTAAATTGAAAGGCCTTAGTTCTGCTAAGACTAAAACAATTAAAGAACTTACAGAGAGTATTGAAAAACAAAAACAAGGTTATGAAACTGAACTTAAATCCTTGAAAGAAGATTTTGAAAAGAAATCATCTGAGTCTTCAAAACTCATTGAAGACTTAAATAAAAAAGTAACAGATACTCAACAACTTAGTGAAGCCTACAAGACAAAGGCAAATGAATTCTTAAATGAGTACATTAATTTAAAAGCAAAATTGGTCGGTTGTAGACCTATAGAAATTAAGAATAAACTTGCTAAAAATTGTTCTGTAGATGATGTCAATAAGATTTGTGAGAGTATTCAGTCCTATGAGTTAAGCATAGGTAAAATGAATCTTAATCTTGACAAAAAAGTTAAGGTAGAATTTAAAGAATCAGTTTCTGCTTCTATGGTGAATAGTGATGACATGATTGATGAATCATTACTCTCAATGGCAAGTAGAATTAGTTCTAAATAGTTCTATGAACAAATTACAAATTAATAATAAAATAATACGGAGAAAAATTACTATGAATTTAGTCGAAACTTACAAGAGACGTATCAATGTCTCTGAAAAGATTTATGAGAAGAATCATGGTGCCGCTATTAGTGAAAATCTTAAAAACACCATTGCTAGATGCTTAGCCAACACCTCTGCTTTCTTAGGTGAAGCCTTTGCACCAAGTGCTGCCACTCAAAGAAGTGACATGGGTGAATTCAAGAAATTCACATTAGATGTTACCACATGTGTCTTTAATTACTAGAGACTCTGTATAGTAATATACAGGGAAATTAATTCATTATAATTTCTACCAAAAACAAACAAAACAAACTGTATAATATAAACAGTAGGACAGCGGGTTGCAAACCGTTTCTAGAGCCTCAATCTCTAGATTACTACTTGATAAAATATTATGCACAAATCTATTGAGGAGATTGATGTATGTATGGATACATTTACATTACAACATGTCTAGTAAATAATAAAATATATATTGGACAACATAAATCTAAAATATTTGTTGATAAGAAGTATCTTGGAAGTGGTAAACTTCTTAGAAGAGCAATCAAACAATATGGAAAAAATAAGTTCAATGTAAAACTACTAGAAGAATGTGATTCTAAAGAACATTTAGATGAGCAAGAAAAGTATTGGATTAAACAATACAAATTACCAGACCTAAAGATTGGATACAATCTAACTAAAGGTGGTCAAAAGAGATTTTTTACAGATTGCTGTCACACTCAAGAATCTAAAAAGAAAATGAGTGATAAAGCAAAGAAGAGAGAACATTCCGCAACAACACTTGGAAGAATCTGTATCTATAAAGATTCAGAAAGAAGAGTGGTTGAAAAATCAGAACTTGATGATTACTTATCTCAAGGTTGGTTAATTGGCAGAAATGTCAAAATCAAATCTTGGAATAAAGGTCATACAAAAGAGACTGATGAAAGAGTTGCAAGATATTGTAAAAAACTTGATGAGAGAAGAGCCAAAGGTGATGTAATAGGTTTCTGTGGTAGATTTGGAGAAGATAATCCAAGATACAACTCTAATGAGAAGTTAATTGAAAATGTTGTCAATAAAGGTCTTAAAGACATTTGGCAAGAACATGGTAAAAATTATTGTAAAAAATACTTTCACATCAAACAAGAAACATTAGAGAGATGCTTAAAACTTGCTAATATTGTAGAAACAAAAGAGCATACATTATATATTCGAAATAAAAACAGAATGTGTAGAAAATAATAAATTAAGAAAACACATCTAACTCGGGGAAAACCTTATATTGAAAGCGATACAGTATAAGACAACCACCGAACTAAATCAATCAATTAATGATTGTAAATGCGTAACGGTTATTGAAAGCATAAACTAAGAGAAATACTTAGTCTAAGAAGTGAGTAAAGTAGAGCCAAGTGGTTGGCATCTATGTGAGATTAGCATAGAGTAAGCCCATTAAATTGAAAAGATGTGAGTCCTAATAACGGTAATAGAAGTTAGGATTGTGATATAACCTCATCTTCATAGTGATATGAAGAGAGCAGTTGGAAACGAACTGCTCGTAAGATAAATGACCAAATCTTATCGCTTCTGACCTTGTCATTACCAAACCAATGGCTTCATTTACTGGATTTTAATTGATAGAATCCCTGATGTAGTAATACATCTGATAAAAACTCTGTTAACTGCTGGAAAATCTCAAATGAGACAATCAGCAACCAAGAATTAATTGATATATAGATTTCCCTCCGTTTACTATCAATTACATAAATCAATTAATTAAGGCTCAACGACTATCGAAAACATAGCACAAGAGAAATACTTGTGTAAATAAGTGAGTAGAGTAGGATTTAGGTCCGAAAGACAGAGCAACCTATAAAGGTTAAAACAATATAGGTTGATAATATAGTCTGGTCACTATAGTGATATAGTGAATTTGATATTACTGATAGATAACAGTAAATAAAATATTGTTTAAGATAATGAGCCATAACTCATCTAGAAAATGCTTAAACAATTGGTTAATACTTTATGGAGAATTATTATGAATAAGTATACTGATGAAAATATTTCAGTGTCAAAAAGTACATTCATATCAAGACAAATGCTTGATAAAATGAAATATGATTATGAAGTGAATCATATGAATCTATATGAATGTGGTAAACAATTCAACATCAATAGAAAACTTCTAGTAAAGATGTTCAAAAAATATCACATACATGTTAGAACAAACAGTGAGTCACAAATAAAACCTATTTCAAAACAAATTGTTAAAGACCTTATAAATTATTATAATAAAGGTCATGACATAAATGAATGTGCTAAAAAGTTTAATTTAAAAAGATGTGAAGCATACAGACATCTTAAAAAGAACACCAAGATGAGAACTCAAGGTGAAAAGATGAGAGGTGTGCCTAGAACTAATGAAGTTAAACAAAAGATTTCTAAGAAAAATAAAAATCATAGAGTTAGTGATTATACTAAACAAAGAATGAAAGAGTATAATAAAACACTAACAAAAGAACAACTTAGAATTAGAACTTCAAAAGCATATCTTACAATGAAGTTAAATGACTCATTCAAAAAATCTAAACCTGAAGAAGAGTTATATCAAAAACTTCTCAAAGAAAATGTAAATAAAACTATTT
>Ga0310786_10004368_pt1 | contig 19752 bp, 18 predicted proteins | sample AusTroGonzalo_MG_FD_203881 | JGI IMG/M metagenome (GOLD analysis project Ga0310786, IMG submission 203881) | Bovine rumen microbial communities from tropical cattle in Woodstock, Queensland, Australia - Gonzalo_03 (v2) (version 2) | ecosystem: Host-associated > Mammals > Digestive system >... | reverse complement strand
ACAGTTGTCACTCTCCTACCGTCGTGACATCCAGCGCCCCAACTATAGCAGTCTGACCAACTCTACCATCTACCTGAACCGCTATGCCTATCAGAGCGGCAACCCCTATTTGAAGCCCACCTACACGCATAGCATGGTACTGAATGGAGCCTACCAGTGGCTGAATGCCACGGTGAATTATTCGCGAGTGAAGGACTCAGAGACCATGTCGACCGAGCCCTTCCCAGGTTCCGCCGATCCGTTGGTCAGTTTGGTACGTCCCATCAACAGTCACGAGGACTATAATCAGTTGATGGCAGGCGCTCAGGCCCGTCCCACTATAGGCTGCTGGCATCCCTCATGGAGCTTCTATGCCATTTTTCAGGATTACAAGTCGCCAACGGCCGATGGTTCTACCATCACCCTGAAACGCCCATACTACAGTTTCTCCTGGCAGAACGACATCGAGTTACCCAAGGGTTACCGTCTGAATATACGTGCTGCCTACAGCACAAAAGGCGACTACAACAACTACCGCGTTACGCGCGAGAGTTTTAATACCTTGTTGGGCATTCAGCGCGACTTCAGCCTGAACACCTTTGGCACACTGACCGCAGACATACGCTGCAACGATATCTTCAACACCAACAAGAGCGAGACCATTATTTACGGCATGCGCGAGCTAACCGCTTTTAACCCTGCCCGTCGCACGTTTGTGCTCGACCTCACATGGAAATTCAACGAAGCACGCAGCAAATATCGTGGCTCTGGTGCCGGAGAAAAACAAAAGGCAAGAATGTGAAACACAGCGATTTAACATAATTTTAGAATGATTGACAAGGTTTTATGATGATTTTTCACTATATTTGCTGCCGATATGCGGTCAATAACTAAAATCATCAATAAGACCTTGTCAGTTCGTTTAAGTCTGATGGTTGTAGCGGCAATGACTATACTGCTCATGGCCTCCTTGTTTGTATTGCTGCATTTCTCCAGAAGAACCATCAAAGATGAAGCACTGAGAAAAGCCTCTCAGACGTTGGAATGCACAACTGAGCACATTGACAACATCCTGTTGAGCATAGAGCAGGCAACAGGCAACATCTATTATAACTTGCGCCCCGAGATTAACAATCAAGACATGGTGAGAACCTGTTGCAGGCAATTGGTGGAATCAAATCCATATATCGTGGGAGCGGCCATCGCCATGAAACCAGGTTATTACAATGATGGTAAGAACTTCATGGCCTACTTCCATCGCGAGCTAAGCGACACCGTTTTGTGGAACGACTCACCCATTCTGCAACTGAAGCTGTATAACAATCAGCCATATGTTCAACAGGCTTGGTATAAAGAGCCCATGAGCACCAATAAACCTACATGGATGGTTCCTTTGGAGGATATGGATACCCATGTGGAACCTATCATCACCTTCTGTCTGCCTATTCCCGGAGACGACGGTAAACCCATAGGCATCATTGGTACCGACATGTCGCTAAGAGTGCTTTCTAAAATAGTTTTAGAAGGCAAGCCATCGGCCAACTCCTACTGCACACTTTTGGATTCCGACGCATCGTTTATCGTTCATCCCAATGGCGAGAGACTGCTTCAGCAGAGTGCCTTCACCATATCCCGACACGCTGCCGACCCCACTATAAAAGAAGCCATACACTCCATGTTGTCGGGAGAGACTGGCTACAAGTCGTTTACAATGAAAGGCACCACCCACTATGTTTTCTATAAGCCCTTCACACGCATGGTTGTTCCAGGACGCTCAACAGAGGACCTTGGTTGGAGTATTGGAATCATCTATCCAGAAGACGATATCTTTGGCGACTACAACGACCTGTCGTACTACGTCATTATCATCGCCATCGTTGGTCTGCTCATCATCTTCCTGCTTAGTCGTGCCATTATCCATCGCCAACTATTGCCACTACGCCTTCTAACAGCATCGGCCCAGCGTATCACAAGGGGCAACTACACCGAGCCCATTCCCGACAGTCGTCAGGAAGATGAGATAGGTCAGTTGCAAAACAACTTCCAGCACATGCAACAGTCATTGGCCAATAACATTGGTCAACTGGAGCAACTGCAGACCACCCTGCAGGAGCACGAGCAAAGTCTGCGTAAGGCATATAACCATGCCCAAAAGGCCGACCGCATGAAGACGACCTTCCTGCACAACATGACAAACCAGATGACAAAACCGGCCCTGACCATTGGCAACGATGTTCATAAGTTGTGCAAAGACAACGCCAACATCAATGAGCTGGTAGACGAGATACAAGAGAACGGTAAAACCATTGCCGAAATTCTGAACAACATCATCAATGCATCCGACGAACAGATGAGAAAGGAGGTGGACCATGATTAGCATCCGCAAATCTCTCTCGAACAAGCTCAGTCTGAGTATCATCCTTCTGTCTGTTCCTACGTTTGTCATAGCTCTGGGAGTACTGTTCTCACAATCGCGCCACATCATCCGCAAGGAGGTCGTGAACCGTGCTAACAGTGTGCTGAGCACCACCATGCAGCGTGTTTATCGTAACATGCTGACCATCGAGATGGGTACCAATGCCAACTCCTGGTTGGTAACGCGCCACCTGAACCCCGACTCTGTTCTGGAACTTTCCAACCGTATTGTGCGTCTCAACCCCCATATGGACGGTTGTTCCATCAGCATGGAACCAAATGTCTTCCCTCAGCACGGTCGCTACTTCTCCGCCTATTCTATTAGGAAGAATCATCGTTACCTTACTGGTGATAATCAAGAGAAAGACAGCATCTCAACAGTTGTTGAGGAGCAATACGAATACTTTGATAAGATCTGGTATTCGATGCCTCGCGATGAAAACCGCCCTTGCTGGGTGGTGTATTTCGATGAGAGCGACTCACTGGCGCTGACACTTGACGGCATGCTTGCCTCCTATAGCAAACCGCTGTACAACGACGACGGGGAATTTGTAGGCGTTATCTCAAGCGATCTCTCACTGCTGCGCCTTTCTAAGGTTATCAATCAAGAGAAGCCCTACCCCAACTCATACTTCATGATGATTGACGAGAGTGGAAACTATTATGTACATCCAGACTCATCGCGCCTCTTTACCCATAGCATCTTCGACGACACCAACCCCAAGGACCAGGCCAGCCTCATAGCCATGGGACATGAGATGACTGCAGGCAAGCAAGGCAGTATGGCCGTAGATATTAACGGCAAGTCATGTTTGGTGTGCTACCAGCCGGTACCTGGCACCGCATGGAGTATGGCACTCGTATGTCCAGAGAGCGATGTCCTGGCAGGCTATCAGCAGCAAACCTATATTGTCATAGCACTACTCATCATCGGACTGGCCGTCATCCTTCTGCTATGTCGTAGAGCCGTGGCACGTGCCATCGGACCGCTCCACGAGTTACTCAAGAAGACAAGGAGCATTGCCGAAGGCAACATGGAAGTACACATTCCACGCAGCAATCGCATAGATGCCGTGGGACGACTGCAAAACAGTTTTGCCGCTATGCTGGAATCACTGAATTTCCACATGGGTAGTGTTCGCTACACCTCAGAGCAGACGCAACACCGCAACGAGGAGTTGGTAGTGGCCACCCGACTGGCCGAAGAGAGTGATCGTCAGAAGACTGCCTTCATCCAGAACGTGACACACCAGATTCGCACCCCATTAAACATCATCATGGGTTTTGCGCAAGTGCTCAGAGATTCGGCCAGCAACCAACCTTCGGAAGACGATATGAAGAGTATCACTAAGACAATGGATCATAACGCCAAACTGCTTTATCGTCTGGTATCCATGCTGTTCGACAGCTCAGATGCGGCATTCACCGAAGAATTGAACAGTCCACAAATGGATATGGTACCTTGTAATGAGGTGGGACGCGAAACTCTGCACTACCTAAAGGAACACTACCCCGATGTTCCTGTCACCTATCACTCGGAGGTAGACGATAATTTCTGTTTCCAGAGCAATCACCTGTACATCATGCGCTGCCTGCGTGAATTGCTTTACAATGCTGCAAAATACTCCGATGGCAAGAACGTATCACTAAGCGTATCGGTTGTAGGCGACAGGATCCGATTCATTGTACAGGATACGGGCAAAGGTATTGCTGAGTCCGATCGCGAGTTGATGTTTAAGTTCTTCACCAAGGTAGACGACCTTTCGGAAGGACTAGGACTTGGACTCCCCCTAGCCAAACGACATGCACAGAACCTAGGTGGCGACCTGACCCTGGACGAGAATTATCACGACGGCTGTCGCTTTATCGTCGACCTGCCATTAAGAAAGGCATAACACAGTTGAACAACATAAAAAAAGAAGCCATCAAATTTCCTTGATGGCTTCTTTTACTTGTGTCATATTACTACGCGACACCGGAATGGCATCGTGACTATGTTTTATCATCAACTGCATGGAGCCAGCATGCGAAACAACCTGCTCAACCTGAGCCAGATTAACAAGGAAAGCACGATGGCAACGCACCACCATGGGATAGTCTCTCAGTTCATCCTCTATCTGCTTAGAAGTGGCACGCAACATGTCTGTTTGCACCACACCCTCGCGCAAACGACACACCTTTACATAGTTGCCAACAGCCTCAACATAAAGCAAGTCGGCCACCTGGAGGGTTACAGTATCGTTCGTCGTACCTGTAAGCACCAGCGCTCCTCCTTTCTCTGCCACCTCTTCCCGTTCCACCTTCTCTACCTTTGTCAGTTGGTCGTTCAACTGCTTTGTCTCTTCCAGTTCCACCTTTAGGAACTTACTGCGGAACTTGAAGCGCCAATAAAGACCGATGGTAAACGAACAAAAGGCAATAATCAATAACGATTCTATAAAGTTAACCACCGACAGCTGGTTGTTTTCCGTCCCATTGCTCAGCACGAAATGTCGATAAAAACAAACGGACAATGCTACCAGCGGCGTATTGATAAGCTGGAACCAAAGATTACGACGAATAACATACTCGACTCCCTTTTCATAAGAGCGAGGCATACGAACAACATATTTCAGGATGAGACCTGTCAGCATACATATCGAGATGCCGATAATCCATAAGACAGCCAGATGCACATAAGCTTGCCACTGCCAGGTATCAAGTCCGAAAGGCTTGAATACCGCCAATGCAACAATAACAAACGTCGTACTAATAGCGCGAGTGGATATGGTTTGATTTCTTTCTTTATTCATACAGCCGACAAAGGTAATAAAATATTGCGAAAGAAAAAAACGGAAACAGAAAAAGTGCTGTCATTCATCACATTTATTGCATTTTTCCCTCCACTCGTCACATTTCCCTGCAGAATATCCCAAATCTTTGGTGGAAAAAAGATATTATTATACTTTTGCATCAAAAGTAATATTTAAAAACGTCAGATTATGAAAGCAAGAACGATTATTGGACTATTATTAATTGTGGCCGGCCTATGGAAGCTGGCCAACATGTGGGGCATCATTGAGAACGATTGGCTGTGGAGTCAGCCTTGGACGGCATATATTGCCCCAGCATTACTTCTCTATGTGGGTGCCGGAACCATTGTTAACAGCTATCGTCACGACCCCGACCAGTGGCTACAACGTCAAGTTCCCATTAACGAAGACGGCAAACGAATCGTATGCAGCGTACACTATGGCGGCGATGAGTATATCTTTCATGGCGAGCCATTCCATGGTGCTCGTCTCGATGCCTTCTGCGGAGGTATCCGCATGGACCTGCGCGAAGCCATCATCACCGAGGACGAAGAGATTGACATCCACACCTTCTGCGGTGGTATTGAGCTCTATGTGCCAAGCACGGTCAACGTCGTGGTAAAAAGCCGTTGTTTCTTTGGTGGTGTCAGCAACCAGGCCATGCGCACCGCCGACCCTTCCACCCCATGCATCCATATTGTGGCCGACAATTTCTTTGGCGGCGTAGACATCAAAAACTAGGCACAAAAAGAAAAAAAGAAAAAAATACTGTTATTTCTGTAATTTTTTAGTTGTACTTGACATCTAATGTACAAAACCTGTTAGGAAGATGAAACAAGAAGAAGAAATGTTTGCCCGGTTAGCTCGAGAGCACAAAAGCACCATCTATACTGTGTGCTATATGTTCTCGAACGACGAGGACGAGGTGCAAGACCTCTTCCAAGAAACCCTCATCAACATGTGGAAGGGTATCAAAGGTTTTCGCGAGGAGAGTAAGATTGACACATGGATCTACCGTGTGGCCTTGAACACCTGCCTGACCATGGAGCGCAAAAAGAAGCGTGAGGTAAAGAAGGTACCTCTGGCCATGGACGTCAACCTCTTCGAGGATAATGATGCCAACAGCAAACAGGCACGTGTACTTCACGAGCGTATCAGCAAACTGGCCTATGTCGACAGGGCCATCGTGATGCTGTGGCTCGAAGGTATGAGTTACGATGAGATTGGAGCCGTGGTGGGTATCACTGCCCAGAACGTGGCCACCAAACTCTTTAGAATCAAAGAACAACTAAAAAAGATGTAAATATGGAAGAACAGTATTTCGACGAGATGCGCCAACAGATGGCCGCGCTCAAGGAACAGCTTAACAAACAGGAGATTGTCAATGATCACCTTATCCGCGAGATTATGAAGGTGAAGAACAAAGATATTAGCAAGACAAAGAACGTATGCTTCATTGCTGCTATCATTGCCTTCCTCACTTTCCCCTTCAACACCTTCACACACGCATGGAGTTGGACATTCACCGCTGTTACGGGTGCCATGCTCATCTTCTGCACCATTGCCACGATTTATATCCACCGTCCTGTAGACAAGCTAAACTACATGACAAGCGACCTGGCAACCGTGGCACGTGTCATGACGAAGTTCAAGAAGCAGTACGACAACTGGCTGCACTACGTCACCCCAGCCCTCATGATTCCCTGGATTGGTTGGGCATGCTACGAGTTTGCCTGGAAAAACAATATTTCAGGAGTGAACCCACTTTGGCTGACCCTGCCCATCCTCTTTGGTGCGGCTATTGGCGGACTCATCGGATATTACTTCCACTGCAAGGCCGTGAATGCAGCCAAGAGCATTTTGGAACAGATTGAAGAGAAATAAATAACAATCATCAATATAAGAAAATGAAAAAGATTCTTTTCTGCCTGACCATGACTTTCGTCAGCATGACAGGCATGGCACAGGTAAACAAGTCCGATATGGACTTGAGTGTGAAACCTGGTAATGACTTCTGGCAGTATGCCGTAGGCGGATGGCTGAAGAACAATCCACTGGACAAGGAGCATCCTGAAAACGGCGCCTTTACCGATCTCGAAGAACTGAACAAGAAGCGCATCAACAACCTGATTATGATGTATGCCGAGAAGAGAGACTTGCCCCAAGGTTCCGACGGTCAGAAGATTGGTTCTCTCTATCGTCTCTATATGGACTCTATCAGTCGCAACAAGATGGGCTACGAGCCCATCCTGCCCTACCTGAAGCAGGTACGCGCCATCAAGACCCGCGAGGAAGCTTTGAAACTGATGTACGCTTTCGACGCCAAAGGCTTTAACACTGCTCCCTTCGGCATTGGTCTGAGTCTGAACCCCTATAACTCATCAGAGTATATGATGGGCGCAGGTCATGGCGGTGCATCACTGCCTCAGGAGTATTACGACAATCCCAACGAGCAACAGCAGGCCACGGTCAATGCCATCAAGAGTCTTAATAAGGACCTTCTCAAGATGGTGGGCTATAACGACAAAGACGCCGAGCGCATGATGCAGGCCGAATGGGCCATCGAGCATAAGATTGGTATCAAAACCCTGAACCAGGTGGACCAACGCGATCCTCAGAAGACCATTCATATCATGACGTGGGACCAGTTGCTCAACGACTTCAAGGGCATCGACTGGGTAACCTATCGCGACGTCATGGGCTATCCTCAGGATATCGACGTGATAGACGTGAGTCAGTTGGAACCTCTGCATGTCGTTGAGGACATCCTCGCCAACACCTCTGTCGACGACTTGAAAGCCTACATGGAACTGCATATCATCAACTCATACGCAGGTTTCCTCTCTGACGCCTTCACCGATCGCATGTTCGAGGCCGACAAAGCCATCAGCGGTGTTCAGGAACAAAAGCCCCGCTGGAAGCGCGCTGTCAGCACCATCAGCGGCAGCCTGGGCGAGACCATCGGCAAGCTCTATGCCAAGGAGTACTTCCCTGAGACCAGCAAACAGCGTGTGGTAAAACTCATCAAAGACCTTCAGAAAGCCTTTGAAGAGCGTCTGAAGGAGAACACCTGGATGAGCGACTCTACGAAGGCAAAAGCCTTGGAGAAGTTGCACGCCATACATATCAATGCCGGCTATCCCGACAAGTGGCAGGATATGGAGAAATATATCGACATCCGCGAACAGGAGAACCTGGTGGAGAACTTCATCCGTATCACACAGGAGATGCGCAAGGCCAGCATCCGCAAGCACTGGCACCAGCCCGTTGACAAGACCGAGATGCCCTGCTCTCCCCAGACAGTTAATGCCTTCTATCATCCCTTGTTCAACAGCATCAACTTCCCTGCTGCCATCTTACAGCCGCCCTTCTTCGATCCTGAGGCCGACTATGCCTCGAACTATGGTGCCATCGGTGTCATCATGGGACACGAGATGACCCACGGCTTCGATGATCAGGGTTGTCAGTTTGACAAGAATGGTAATCTGGCCAACTGGTGGACAGCCGAAGACAAAGCCAACTACGACAAGCGCACCAAGGTGATTGCCGACTGGTTCTCTGAGCAGGAGGCTGTACCTGGCTTAAAGGTGAACGGCGAGAAGACCCTGGGCGAGAACGTGAGTGACAACGGTGGACTGAACATCTCTTTCCGTGCCTTCCAGGACCGCATGAAGCAGGAACCCCTGAAGACCATCAACGGCTTTACACCTGCCCAGCGTTTCTACCTGGCCTACGCTCGTGTATGGGCCAGCAACAGCACACCAGAGTATACCGCCATGCTTGTCAACAGTGACGTACACTCTCCCAACCGCATCCGTGTCACAGCAGCCCTGCCAATGATTGATGCCTGGTACGAGGCCTTTGGCATTAAAGCCAACGACAAGATGTTCCTTCCCAAAGAGAAGCGAGCACTGGTGTGGTAGTCGTATAACATCATGAGAGTCGATAAACAGTTAACGCGATTCTCCATTCATCACATAATCATGCAGAATATCCCATAACTATGGTGTATTCTGCATTTCTTTTTACTTTTGCAGCGTCAAAAAACGATGAAATAGAAAAAAAAACGAAAAGATGAAAAGATTGATTTTAGGAGCAGCCCTGATGCTGCTATGTGCTACTGAGGTCATGGCACAGGCCACGCAGACCGTTCGTGGACAAGTATGCGACGTGGCCTCTGGCGAGCCAATGATTGGCGTGACAATAACGGTGGAGAATGGTACAACACTGGCCACCGTCTCTGATGCAGAAGGAAACTTTGTTATTCATAATGTACCCGTAGGGCGCCATGCTGTTCGCGCCAGCTACATTGGTTATGAGCCCGTATTGCTGAAAGAGCAGTTGGTATCATCGGGTAAGGAGTTGGTACTCACATTGAGGATGCGCGAAAATGTATCCGAACTGGGCGAGGTGGTCATCAAGCCACGCGTCAACAAGCAGTTGCCACTAAACGAGATGGCACAAGTGGGTGCTCGTATGTTCAGCGTAGAGGAGGCCAGCCGCTATGCCGGCGGCATGTCCGACCCTGCCCGTACGGCTTCCATGTTTGCAGGTGTGGCTACGGGTGGTGCCACCAATGGCATCTCTATTCATGGCAACTCGCCCCAGATGCTGCAGTGGCGTGTTGAAGGTGTGGAAGTACCTAATCCCAACCACTTTGCCGAGATAACCGAGGCAGGCGGTGGCGTGTTCACCTCATTGAACGGCACCGTACTGGCCAACAGCGACTTCCTCACGGGAGCGATGCCAGCCGAGTATGGCAACGCCCTTTCTGGCGCTTTTGATATGAAGATGCGCGTGGGTAATAATACCAAGTACGAACATGCCATTCAGGTGGGCACGCTGGGTGTCGATTTTGCCTCCGAAGGTCCACTTGCAAAGGGCTCCAAGGCCTCGTACCTGGTGAACTATCGTTATAGTTTCCTCGAGATAGCCAAGAAACTGCATGCCATCAATATGGAGAAAGAGACGCTCGACTATCAGGACCTGAGTTTCAAGTTGAACATGCCGACGCAGAAGGCAGGCACCTTTGCCGTGTGGTTCACAGGACTGATAGACCGCTACGAGAACGAGGTGCCCGATGTGTCTGACTGGGAGACACTGTGGGACATGAACGACTCATGGTCGCGCCAGAAAAACTGTGCTGTGGGCCTCAACCATCACTTCCGCCTCCGTTCTGGAGGCACGCTCCATTCCAGCGTGGCCTTTACTGGTTCCTATCGCAAGTTGGGCGTGAACGACTACGATGCTGCGATGAACATAATGCCTGAAATGGCAGGCCGTAACTCACAGTGGAACGCCATCATCAGCACCCAACACCAACACAAATTCTCATCACGATACACTATGCAGAATGGCTTCGAGCATCAACACCTCGACTTCCACACCTGGATGGACTATATCCACGAGACGGGTGGTCCCCTCTATCGCGTATACGATTCTGAGGGCAACACGGGTCTCACCCGTCTTTACACCAATCACAAGGTGGCACTCAGCAGTCGCTTGTCAACAGTGGCTGGTGTCAATGTCATGTGGTTCAACCTGAACGACCAGTGGCTGGTAGAGCCTCGCGTCAGCATGCAGTATAAGACATCACCATCCAGCACATTCTCTGTAGCCTACGCCATGAACAGTCGTAAGGAAACCACCGATACCTATTTCGTGCTGATGAATGGCAAGAATCCCAATAAGAACCTCGGTCTGACTCGCTCTCATCACATCTCAGCCTCGTTTGCCCAGCGCCTGGGCGAGAACATCATGCTGAAGGTAGAACCCTACTGGCAGTGGCTGTTCGATGTACCCGTAGAGGATGGCACGACCTATTCGATACTGAATCATCGCAACTTCTTCCAAGACCGTGCTTTGGTCAACAAGGGCGCTGGTCGCAACTATGGTATCGACCTCACGTTGGAGCGCTATCTGAAGGATGGCTTCTATGGCATGGTCACTGCCACCCTGTTCAAGTCGGAATATCGCGATGCTCAAGGTCAGTGGCACCATTCGCGCCACAATCGCCGCTATATCACCAATATCCTTGGTGGCAAAGAGTGGATGATTGGTAAAGGCAAGAAGAATGTCTTTGGCATCAACGGCCGACTCACGATGATGGGTGGCGACCGCTATACCCCCATCCCTGATGGCATCACCTTCGAGGATGTGATGAAGCGCCCTGACAAGTCAATCCCCATTGACGAAGGCATGGATCCCTATACTAAGCAGAAGGGTATGAACGTGGGCTATGCTTTCTCAGTAAAGTACACCATCAACAAACAGCACACGGCGCACCACATCATCCTGGAATATCTGCAGATGAAGACCTTCCAGGGTCAGACGTTCGACCTGCAGACCCACGATATTGTGGATAAGTTCACCTCACTCACCTTCCCCAACATCGCCTATCGCGTGGAGTTTTAATTCAAAAGCATCATGAAGAAAAGTCATCTCACTATCATAGCCTTGGCACTGGCCTGCACGACAAGCTGGGCACAAGAGCCCCAAGACTCCATAGAATCTGTAAACAAGTTATTAAACCTGAAGGAGGTCGTCGTCAAAGGCGGCCTCCCTCACACGCGCCTCAAGGGTAATGCGATAATCACCCGTATCGAGGGTACACCACTAGAATCGTCAGGCACCTTGGGCGAGTTATTAGTAAAAGTGCCAGGTATGACAGGTACAGACGAGTCGCCCGAGGTATTGGGCAAAGGCGCACCACTCATTTATATCAATGGCCGCAGAATGCGCGACGATAGCGAGTTGAAGCGCCTGCGCAGCGAGGATATTCGCGATGTTGAAGTAATCAACAACCCTGGGGCTCAGTACGATGCACAGATACGTGCCGTGGTGCGTATTCGTACCAGGAAGTTGCAGGGCGAAGGCTTAGGACTGAATGCGACGCTCTCGAACGAGCGCGACCTGCGTTACGACTTCGACCGACCGCAGGTGAAACTGGGTGCCAACTACCGCAAGAACGGTGTCGACGTGTTTGGACAGTTGTATTTCTATCATCAGGACTACCGCCAGTACAGCACCATTGAAGACAAGACCATGACCAACCAGAAGACATTCCTGCAGTATGGTCCCTACACCATGACGTGGAAGCACAACCAACTCACCTATAGTGCTGGTGTAAACTGGCAGTTGGACGACAACCACTCAATGGGTGTGCGTGCCGAATTGACACACCGTCCTGGCAGCGGCACCAACCAAGTGATTTATGATGAAGATGTATTTGAGAACGGCACCCTGATTGACCATCTGTACTCGCACCAGACCAGCAGCGAAACCAAGCCTCTTGGCCTGCTCACCAACACCTACTATAATGGGAAGGTGGGCAAGTTGGGCATCGACTTCAACTTCGACTTCATGAAAAGCGGCACCGATACCAATCGCGAGAACGTGGAACTGAGTCAGATACAGAACGACTTCGTTCGCAGCAAGTCGGGCACGGACAGTCGACTGTATGCTGCCAAGCTGGTGCTCTCCTACCCCATCTGGAAGGGTTCGCTGGACGCAGGCACTGAGATGAGTTTTGTGAAGCGCAACAACACCTATTGGATAGACAAGAGTACCATCGCCAATACCGATGCCGATATCAAAGAAAATAATATCGCCGCCTTTGCCGAGTATGGCTGCGACTTTGGCCAATATGGTAACGCCAGCGCTGGCTTGCGCTACGAACATACACTCTTGGATTACGACGATGCCAGCAATAACGACTTCCTGCATCGTTCGATGGACGAGTGGTTCCCCACAGCATCCTATTCAGTTACGTTAGGCAAGGTGCAGGCAAGCCTTTCCTATAGCCTCAAGACCGACCGTCCCAACTTTTTCGCCATGAACGATGCCGTCACCTATATCAGTCGCTATACCCTGCAGGCTGGCAACTCGCAGTTGCAGAACGAGCGCATCCGCGATCTGACGCTGAACCTGGCGTGGAAGTGGATCAACTTCTCGGCCTCGTACGAGCATACCAAGAATGCCATCATCCAGTGGACGTATATCAACACGGCCCAGGAGGATGCCACACTCGTCAAGCATTGTAATCTGGATAAGCCCATCAAAACGCTGAGTGCCTATCTGTCGCTCACACCACGTGTGGGCATCTGGTCGCTCAATGCTACGTTGGGTGTCGATAAGCAGGATTTATATCTGGATGTGGAGGGACCTCATAACCACCAGTATCGCGTGTATTGCAACAAGCCCACTTACACCGTGAATGCCTTTAACACCTTTTCGCTCCAGCACGGCTGGCAGTTTGATGTTAACATGATGTTCCGTTCAAAGGGTAACGCATATAATTTCTACAACGACACCAACAGCCTGCGTTTGGGTTTGTTTGCACAGAAGAGTTTCCTCAGGGACCGTTCGCTCATCGCCCGTGTGGGTGTGCTCGACTGCTTGCAGCGTCATCATGTGAACGAGGTGGGCGACCTGGGTTACAACTGGTTCCGCCAGACCAACCGTTACTCAACCCACAAACTGGTGACAACGCTCATCTATCGCTTCAACGCCACCCGCAGCAAGTACAAAGGTACAGGAGCTGGACTGGATGCGCAGGCCCGCATGGGGTCATAGCAGTTCTTTGATGGCAGTGCGAATCTGTGCCATATTGCTGCGCGAAACGGGTACGGCATCATGACAGTGCTTCATAACAAGTTGTGTGGTGCCAGCATGAGAGACAATCTGCTCCACCTGTTCAAGGTTCACGATAAAGGCGCGATGACTGCGCACCATCATTGGATAGGCCTGCAGCTGCTCCTCTATCTGCTTAGAAGTGGCACGCAGCATATCGTTTTTTATTTTCCCATCATGCAGTTGGTAAACTTTCACATAGTTGCCAACTGCTTCTATATATACCAGGTTGGAAATGTCGAGCGACAGCGTATCGCTGGTTGAGCCTGTCAGCGTGATATGTGTAGACACTGCCTTCTCGGCAGTGGCAACGGGTGCATCTTTACGCACGGTCTGCAGACTCTTCAACTGCTCGTTCAGCAGTTTCAGTTCCTCTTCTTTCTCCGTCAGAAGCTTTTTGCGTTTTCGTGCTAATGATGACAGTCCAAAAACAGCGGCCATCAGCGTCAGGGTGAGAACCAGGAAGAAGATGAGTTGGCGCTGACGTGAGACCGTCAACATCAGCTCATGATCTTGCATGGCATGGATAGACCACTCCTTAGCCTCAGCTATGGCCTGACTCTTTTCACGACTGTCGCGCTTGTTATTGGCAAAAGCGGCCAACTCCGTCATATCGTATCGACCTGTCGTGGCATAGTTCAACACCATACGATGGGCCATGATGCAGAAGCGGGTGTCGTCGGTAGCCTTCTCCTCATCTACCATCTCCAGATACTGGTGCGCCTTCTCTTTGTCGCCTTTCAGTAGCCAAGCATGCGACAGCGAGAAGAGCGAGCCCACCTTGATATCGTCGTCATAGGCGGCATACTGGCAATGATCCAGGATAGACTCGTGCATGGCAATACCTTTGTCCAACTGTCCCATGTCGATAAGCATGTCGGCATAGTTACGCATCACGTCGTTCCATATATAAATCGAATCTTTGGCCACGTCTTTGTAGGCCACGATACGCTCCATGGTGGCAATGGCGTCATCATATTTGCCGTGATAAAAATACTCGATGGCCAGACTGTTGAGCAACTTGGCCTGACTCTTATCGCCCCCGTCGAGTTTAACCACCTCTTCAGTATAGTGTTTCAGTTCCTCGAGGTTGCCCTCCAGCGACACCTGACGGGCCAGACTCGTGAGTTTTGCGATGGTACCCTCACGATCGCCAGCACGCCTACTCTCTTCAATAGACAGGCGCATCATCTCCTTGGCCTTGTCGAAATCATCACGCCACCAATAGTACGACGACGCCAGAGCCTGTGCCTTGCGCAGCATGGCATTGCCTTTTTTCTGATAATAATCTACGGCATAAAGTACCAGCGAATCTTCCGACATCGACTGGTAGGCACCTTTGTGTGCCTCGGCCATAGCCATCCAATAGCGCGCCTTCCATTCGCCCTTCAGTCTACTTGCATCTTCCACATGATTTAAGATACAAAGGGCACTATCGGCATTCTCGCCCACCACCGTTTCTGCCTCGCTGATAAGTTGCTGATCTGTTTTGTTACAAGCAACAAAAAGTATTGCAAGGAATAGCCAATTAATTTGTTTCATGCTGCAAAAATACCGCAAATATGCGAGTTCACCAAGTTATTCGTCACAAAATTATGCAGATTATCCCAATTGTTTGGTGAAATCTGCAAGAAACACTACTTTTGCAACATCAAAACAATAAAAAAAGATGAAAGAAAAAGTATGTTTACTACTCCTGTTCAGCATGTTTCTGACAGGATGTTGTTTAAAACCAGAAAAGCTGAGCGACATCGACTCAGCATACGCAACTATCAACGATAGCGTTCGCGTACATTATAAGACCTATGGCAATGGCGACAAAACCATCTGCTTCGTTCATGGCTTCGGATGCGACCTCAACACATGGGAGAAGCAGTTTGAAGGACTGCGCGATGAGGAGGGACTGCGCCTGCTGTTCATCGACCTGCCTGGCTATGGCGAGAGCAGTAAGCCACATGTGGAGTACACGCTCGACTTCTTTGCCAAGGGCGTCAATGCTGTATTAGATAAAGAACATGTGGAGGCTGCCGTCCTTGTGGGTCATAGTCTTGGCACACCCGTCTGCCGTCAGGTATTGCTGAGTGGCCGACAGGGAAACCTTGTTGATATCGATGGTGTCTATTGCTTCTACGACGGCACGGAAACGCCAGAATACGTGGAAGCCGTCAATCAGTTTGGCCATGCCTTCGACGGACCTGAATGTAGTGAGGTTATCACGGGCTTCGTTACTTCGTTGGCTGGTCCTAAGACGCCAAAGAGTATCACCGACTATGCCATGAGCGTGATGCCCCAGACGCCACAGTATGTGGCATCGAGCACCATGCAAAACCTCGTGGAGCGCCAGTGGTGGACGCAAAGACCTATCGAGGCGAAGACAATGGTCATCTGCACACAGAACAGCGGTCTCGATCCTGACAACCGTCAGAAGATGGAACGACTTTATCCCCATCTCGACTACACAGAACTGACCTCCTGCGGCCACTTCATCCACATGGAGCAGCCCGAGATGTTCAACGAGAAACTAAAAGCATTTATTAAAGAGTAAAAACAAATATGGAACAGAAATTTTGTCAGAGCTGCGGCATGCCGCTCACAGATGATGTCCTCGGCACCAATGCCGACGGCACGAAGAACGAGGATTATTGCATGTACTGCTACAAGGACGGGAAGTTCCTGCAGGACTGCACGATGGAGGAGATGATTGAGCATTGTGCTCAGTTTGTGAATGCTGTAAATGAAGGGCTGGAGAAGCCCATCACCAAAGAGGAGTATATCGGCATGATGAAAACGTATTTCCCCCAGCTGAAGCGTTGGCGCCAAACGCTGGATGTGAATAACGATGAAGCGATGAATGCTACCCCCGCCTTAGCAGGCGTTAAAGAACTCATTGCACAGATGGCCGACAAACTGCCCATCGCTTACATCTCATCGGTAGACCAAGAAGGTTTTCCTTGGACCAAGGCCATGCTGAAGCCACGCAAACGCGAGGGTATCAAAAACTTCTACTTTACAACCAACACATTCTCAATACGTGTGGCTCAATACAAGGCTAACCCCAAGGCCTCGATCTATTTCTGCGATGCCGAGGGTTTCAAGGGTATGATGCTACGTGGTACGATGGAGGTACTGACGGATGCCAAGAGTAAGGAGATGATTTGGTGCGACGGCGACGAGCAGTACTATCCAGGCGGCGTCACCGATCCTAATTACTGCGTGTTGAAGTTCACTGCCACCGATGGTCGATTCTATAGCGATTTTTATCCACGTAGTTTTGTGATTGAGTAAATGATGAACAATAAAGCACTTGTCGTTATCGACATTCAGAATGATATCACTAAACACTATCGTGACATCATCGGCAACATCAATGCCGCCATCGAATGGGCTGTGGCAGAGGGTATGCAGGTTGTGTATATTAAGCATAACAATATCACCGCTGCTACGCGAACGTTCAAGCCTGGCACTAAGGGCGAGGAACTGGTGTCTGAGATGAGAGTCGTTTCAGATAACATCTTCGTAAAGACGAAGAGTAATGCCCTTACAAGCGAGGCGTTTTCTGCTTTCATCGCTGCGAACGGCATCAATGAGTTCTACGTAGCTGGCGCGGATGCTACAGGCTGCGTGAAATCGACGTGTTTCAATATGGCCAAGGCTGGATACACGGTGCATGTTCTCTCAGACTGTGTCACCAGCTATGACCTGAAGAAGCTGCCAGAGATGTTCGCTTATTACGAGAGCAAATGCTGTGAGGTGAAGAAACTAATAGAGTACATATGATTATCCTAATCATAAATAACAAGCAATTATATGTGCTATAGAGAAGAAGCCATCGAATGTGTAAAAGATCATGTTCTCCAGATACATAAGCAAATATATGCCAAGTATGAAGGGAATTTTGACAGAATCTATACGGAAGGGTATAACAGCAAGTCCTATACGGGTAGGGTGATTGAGCCTGGGAAGGTATATGAACTGAGTTATTTGGAATGTACATGCCCTAAAGTTAAATGTGGGTTGAGAAACAATCCGCAGCAATGTGAGTGCTCGCGACATAGTATTTTATATATTCTGTCGCAACTTGAACCAGATAGCCATTTCGAGGTTCGGATTGAGAATACGATTCTCAGGGGGAGCGACCGCTGTACATTCAGAATAATGCGATTAAGCGAATAACAAAGCATAAAGGTATTTATTTAAGGAAAAAATGAATATACTGATTCTCTCAGGAAGCCCTCGGAGGGGCGGCAATACGGACTTATTGGTGGAGGCGTTCGTCAAAGGAACCTCGCAGAAACACCATGTGGAAGTCATGTCTATACACGATTACAAGATCAATCCCTGCATGGGGTGTAACGCCTGCTTCAGGAGCGAGCACCATCTTTGCGATATCAAAAAACCAATGCCTTGAACGAGGCATTCGAGTTAGGACAACATATATAAGATCATATGGCGATAACAAGCGAGCGACTAAAACAGACGTTTTCTGAGGGCGGTGCGCAGGAAATATATCAGGAAGTCAAGGCTGAGGGTGATTTCCTGGGCTTTGCACGACAGTATGTTTTCGATTCGGATTATCGTGTGGCGAGGAGTGCCTTGTGGGGACTGACCAAGGCCACGAACGAAGAACTATCTGAATTGCAGGTGATATTTAATGAGTTGATTGACCAGGCCATGCAGACGGAGAACTCGTCCGTCAGGCGGCTAACGCTGAACATCATCGAGCGATTGAAGATGAACGAGGAAGATCTGCGCACAGACTTCCTCGACTTCTGTTTCGAGCATGCGGTCAGCATCGAGGAGTTTCCTGGCATCCAGACGCTCTGCATGAAACTCGCTTTTCGCATGTGCACCTTCTATCCTGAACTGATGGACGAGCTGAAGCGCACCCTCGAAGCGATGGAGATTAACTATTACAAGCCCGCCGTAAAGTGTCTACGCAAAAGAATCCTCAGTGGGAAATTTAAATCAAAATGATGGAAGAATTATATATCGGCTCTACACCGGCGCTGCTCATTGGCGAGAAGAGCGAGAAAGTGGAACAGGCATTGTTTGTTTCTCCTATTCTCGATATGAAGCGCTTTATAGAACTGATGCCACAGCGTGAGGACGACTATTACGAGTGGGTTGTTAATAACCCTATTACTTGCTGGGATACACCCACATACATCCTTCGTCCAGAGACTGACTTGGTTGTCAGTGAGGAAGTAGGCCGCGACTTCATCAGCCAGCATCAGTGTCAGGTCACCATCATGCCTGATGGAGAACATTGGTTTCATACACCAGAACAGCTTGCTTTCCTGAAAGCATGGGAAGAGAAAACGATAATATCAAATGAATAGAATTACAATGGAAACAAATCGTATCATATTGCGCCCTTGGCGCGAATCGGATGCGGAGACACTGCATAAATGGGCTTCTGATCCTGATGTGGGGCCTCGTGCAGGATGGCCACCTCATCAGAATGTGGAGGAGAGTCTGGAGATTATTCGCACTGTATTTAATGACGTGCTGCATACATGGGCTATCGTTCTAAAAGAGACTGACGAGCCTATTGGCGCTATGGGGTACGGCCCGTCGTGCGAGTGCGATCTGCCAGCCCGCGAGGGTGAACCGCTCATTGGTTATTGGGTGGCCAAGCCCTATTGGAATAAGGGCATCTGCACAGAGGCACTGCGGCTGATGTTAGACCACATGCGAGAATCGACGGACATCAAATCGCTCATTAGCGGCCACTTCGTAGATAATCCAGCTTCTGGTAGAGTAATGGAAAAGTGTGGTTTCGTTCCCACAGGCGAGATTTGCATAGACGAAAACCTGTATCAAGGTGAGAACAGGCCTATCAGAGTGTTGAGATTAGAATTGTCATCATTGCATGGTGCTACTGGCCGGGAGCTATGAGAACTTTTAAACAGATTAGAGAACATATTTAAAAACG
>Ga0310786_10004367_pt1 | contig 19753 bp, 18 predicted proteins | sample AusTroGonzalo_MG_FD_203881 | JGI IMG/M metagenome (GOLD analysis project Ga0310786, IMG submission 203881) | Bovine rumen microbial communities from tropical cattle in Woodstock, Queensland, Australia - Gonzalo_03 (v2) (version 2) | ecosystem: Host-associated > Mammals > Digestive system >... | reverse complement strand
GGAATTCAGGTGGAACAGATATGTTAACTCTGAATCTTTCCTCAAATGGCTCTGGATATTACACAGCCTCTGCATCTAATGGTGAGTTTCTCAGCGCTGACGGAAAATGGGCAACAATTGTTGGAACATTTACAAATAACGGTAAAATCATGATTGGCTCGCAGGATGTGGGGAACGGAACAATCCATTCCAAGGTTAAGAAATCATAATTATTAACACAATGGGCAGGCCGATTGAAAACAATACTGTTAAGAGTATTATCTTGGCAGTTGTAATAATCGGTCTGCTCATATCAAATGGAATAACATTAAAACTCTATTTTGAATCACTTAACTCAGGTAAAACTGACGAAAAGGAATTAATCGATAATACCGGAGATGAACTCAGCAGAGCAAAGTTCTTTATAAAAGACTGGTATGATGAGATTCATGAAATATACGGAGCGTCAAAAGTATATCATAACGAACTTCGCTTTTGTGAAGACAAGTATACTTTGACTGTTGCCGGACATAGAATTCGTGCTGTGTATCCGAGAGGAGTAAGATTTTTCCAAATGGACTACATAACCTATATTGAATTCTTTGAAGATAACGGAAATCTCCAGTGCCGTATGTACTACAACGAAACCGGAGAAATCGTTTTTAGATTGAACTAAAAGGGGGTGCGTAAAGTGATTGTCATTCTGATTGCATTGTGGTCTTTGTGCGCAATATATTTTACGCACGTTCTACATAAATCAAAACTGAGAGTTGCGTCAATAGCGGTTGCAACAATGTATATTTTTGTGACTGTGTGGACGTACTTAATTTTTATTTTAGATGTTGCCAATCTTGGGTACAAGGAATCGAAAGCATCATTGCTTGTTGGCAGCGATATTTTTCATTCATTTAACTACTTTAGAGACTTAATGTCTTCAATGCCGCTCGGATTGCATAAAGCTACGGCTTCGGTTGCAATACTATTGGCGGCATCAATATTATTTGTCTTAGTACTTAGCAGTATTAGAATTTACAAAGAATTCACACGTAAAATGAACTCAAAATTCAATACTTCTAAGATTAAAGAATTTGCACAAAAAGTGAGAGATTATTTTGCGTTCAATACTCGCAAAATTCATATTCTCCATTGCAGACTAAATAATTGATGTCCTCTTTTAAGCAACTCAATTAAAACTTAAATTGGAAACTAAAAAAGAAAGAGGTACATAAAATGAATAAAAAAGGTTTTACAATCGTTGAATTAGTAATCGTAATAGCAGTTATTGCTATTCTTGCAGCTGTACTTATCCCGACATTTGCCGGTGTCGTTTCAAAAGCAGACGATTCCAGCGCTCTTCAGACAGCTCGTTCAACTCTTACAAATGCGCTTAATATGAGCTCTACAGCACAGCTTGCTGGCCAAGACGAAGATCAGGCATGGCATACAATATTCCTTGCTAAAGGACATGCTTATGGCTACACAGGCAATTCTCTTGAAGCTATCAACTATCCTAACACAAAAGGAACTTCAACTTTAACAATGACTAACTTCAATGCATTTTTGCTTGCTGCCCAGGACTTAAAAGAAGTTGAAGATGTTGCCGCTGTTACAGGTGATGACGTGACCGGAAAGTATGTAGAGGTATCATCCGGAACATCTGGTGCTGTTCAAGTTAACTCTAAATTCTACGCTGTTACATCTGACACACATGCACAGAAAGATGTTGTATACTACACTTATACTCCTGCAGCTGATCCTACTCCTGCTTCTGTTGTAGAGTTCCCCGTTTCAAAGGTTGATGTTGCTGCAGTAGCTGGTTCACTTGAGCTTTCGGAAAATACAATAAAAATCATTAAGGATGCTACGGGTTGGACCGACGTTACATTAACAAAAGTTAATGGCGCTTACAAAATCAACAATGATTATGATGTTTACTTCAATAGCGATTTTGCTAAAGAAGTTGTTGTTCTTACAAAGTTTGGCTGATTCTAAAATCGGTTTAGCTTGAATTAACTAACTGAACTATCCCATCTGCCCCTAATCGGGTGGGTGGGATTCTTTCTTAGGAGGATATGTAAATGAAAGCAATAATTGAAAGACTTCGTCGCAGTTTCACAATAGTTGAGCTTGTGATCGTAATTGCCGTCATCGCAATCCTTGCCGCGGTTCTGATTCCGACCTTTTCGGGAATTGTAAACCGTGCAGGTGAGTCACAAGTTATCCAGCAGGCGAGAAATGCGTGGAACGAAGTTGCATTTACGTATGCCTCCGGTTACAAAGGTTTTGCAGCGGATTCGCAGGAAATCAACGGCTGGTACTATGACTACGTTGACGGTGTCGCAAAGTACAACATTGACGAGAAATACACTGTCACCTATGACGGGGAGACGTTTGTCGCAACCGATTTTGACCCTGAGAAAGAACGCGTCTGGAATAAGATTGAAACAGCGAGCGAGAATTTTAGCGGGTATGATATTGGCGATGAGCCGTATTCGCTGGTTCTGACCTATTATGACGGAATCTATTCGCGAGGTTTCTCATGGATTACGAGAAGCAGCGTCACCGACAGCTTCTTGTTTGTGGTTGAAGGCAACGGAGGAAGCGAAGCTGACTTTTTAAACGCCAATATAATTGTCGGCACAAGCGATTCAAGCCGCGCAGCCTACACCTCGCACAAGGCCTGGGTTACGGGTTTGAAGGCCTCAACAGTCTACAGCTACAAGGTCGGAAGCGCAACCGGCTGGAAATATGGGGTCTTTAAGACCGATTCGGCAGAGTCTCCGACAATAACTGCCATACACCTTTCCGATGCCCAGACGATTGACCCAACCAAACTCGAAGTTTGGGAAAACACTATGGCTCAGGCGGTCGAAACTGCCGGGCATGGGCTTGACCTCATCCTCTATAACGGGGATCAGTTTGACTCAAATATGACAGGAATCGGCTCCGGTATCGATAGAGGCGTAAGGCACGCTATCGCCAAGGAGACCGTTGAGAAATACATTGGCGATGTCCCGTACATGGCTTCGTCAGGCAACCATGAGCCCGCCTCAAGTGAGAGATATATTCACGTGAATAACTGCACTGTAGACTACGGTACAAAAGGCGACGAGGGATACACCGGTACAAGCTCCTCAGGCGGGTACTATTCGTTCGATTATAACTTTGCTCACTTCGTCGTGCTCAACACTAACGAGTTCTCATATGGCTCACAGACGTCTGTAGCCTCATTTAAGGGCCGTTCGTTCACGGTTGATAAAAACTTCAAAGAACAGGCTGAATGGCTCTTAAAGGACCTTGACGACGCTCACAGCGACACAAGAATCAAATGGATCATTGTTGTGATGCATATTGGCGCTTACGCAACAGGAGATCACTCAAACGGGCAGCAGGCTCAGAACATAATCACAACGCTATCGCCAATCTTTTCCGCCTACCACGTCGACCTCGTCCTGCAGGCGCATGACCACACCTACAACAAGACTTTGCCGTACAAGTGGGATTCTACAGGCTACACAACAGCCTACAACAATTCAGAGGTTGTGAACTTTAACGTTGAAAAAACGACGGTTAACGAAAAGAATTATGACTTAAATCCAAACGGCACGTATTACGTTACCACAGGCGCTGCAGGACACAGATACGGCGCTCGTGAGGCCAAAGACGGCGTCTGGGCAGAAATCGACAAGACGAACTATGACCCATCAGCCACGAACGACTCGCTCGTGGGTCTTGCCGCAAACGCAACGTTTACCGATAACACATACAAAATCGAAGTCGGAAGAATAACTGAGTCAAACAGTTACGAAAGCTATTCAGGCAACGGAAGCGGTGACACAAACTATCCTTTCGTTTCACCGCAGGTTTATAACGAAGGCGACCCATCAACCGGAAATGTGAACGCGCCAATGTTCGGCATCCTCAACATGACCGCCGACACCCTGACCTACGACTTCTACACCGTCGAAGGCAACACTGTAAAGCTTTTCGACTCGCTGAATATTATGAAAAGATGATTACAGGTTAAAAACAACGAAGGGTGCTGCCAAAGAAGACAACACCCTTCGTTGTTTAATAGTTAGTTATAGTGCTTATTCTTTAGTTAGAATATGTATAAACAACTGTTCCTTTTGAGAAGTCAACATTTGTCAGTATTCCCACATAAAATGTTGCATCAGAATCTAAATCTAAGTCTATATTTACATAATACTTTGCATTCTCTGGCAAGGAATCAGGAGCATCATTCGAAGGTACTGCGATTATATCTGAAGCTTTCACTTCAACCCCGAGAATCCAAGAAAGCATAGCAATTGTTTCAGCGTTCTTGTCAGGTTGTTCACTGTCAACAGGAAGAATTAAGCAGTTAAGATCTTTATCTACCCCTGCGACTTTAACTGTTTTACCATAAAGCTTCGTCTTATAATCTGCATGATTTCTAAGATTCTCAGTTCCCATTTTCTGGTTATCATATTTATAGACGTATTTTACACCCTCTTTATCGCCAACGCAGAAAAATGTTCCGTCGCTAATCGTGGCAGATGTAGACTGAGCGAGAACAGTTTTCATTGCTGATGTAGCTGTCTGGAGTGATGATGACTCATTTGCTCTCTGAATTACTCCGGAAAATGTCGGAATAAGTACTGCTGCCAAGATTGCTATAACAGCAATAACGATAACTAATTCAACTATTGTAAATCCTTTTTTGTTTTTCATTTTTTTATCTCCTTTATTTATCGTGTTTTTAGAATGAATTACAGGTGTATAATCATCAACAGTTTGCTCTACAGTTCATTCTAATGATTGACACGTGGCTAATGAATTTACCGACGTTCTTAATGCTAGTCTTTATTTTTTTATGATGGGTTAATATCTTCTTTCGAAAAGATCTTATTATTTCACGTGAAGTTTCTATGCCGCCGTACACGACAACCACAATGCTTAGTACGAGGACCAATAACACGACTTCTACTATAGCTCCCAAAAGTGGCAGAGGAATACAATCCATTCTCGCAGCAAGCTGAACAAACGAATGATAGACCACACCACCATGTAAGCGAGCTATATTTGTTTCAACCTCTGAAAATCCAAGATCGGCTACATCAAAAATAAAAATCACATATGTCCAGGCAATTAAATACACATATAAAACTGCAAGACTGATAGAAGCAATTTTCATTTGCTTCTTAAACAAAAGGCGGGTAAAAATGATTGTGCTAAGTGACAAGAGTGTCATCAAAAGTATAATCATTATTCACACCGCCTTTCTTTTCAAATTACACCCTTAAATTCATAATCTGTTTAATAGGATGCCTTCACTGTATAAGTAATCACTGAATAAGGTTCAACCTGGCTTGCAATGTTGTCCTTGTAATACTTTGTTGTGGTTGGATTTGTGCTAGTTATCTTGTTTCTGACAATAGACTCATAGCAGTAATCTCCACCAGCGGAATAACCTGGGATTTTCTCACTATTTGTATTCGATACAAGAACAAGGTCGAGCTTTTGATCACCTACCACTTTCTTGAACGTGAATTTATAGTCGTACTTGTATAGTCCGTTGTATGTACCACTTGTTTGTTTTGAACCATTTGCATTTACGCTTATTATTACATCGTACTTATTACCCTGTGTATCAATGGCTCCTTCATAATCGGTAAACGTGACACCATTCAAGGTAATAAGCTTACTCTGAATATCCTCATACTTAGCTTCAGAAGTATATTGAGTTATAGTAAAGCTATTGGTCCTTTTATATTCGTTCGTAGTTCCGTCCTTGGCAAGATATGAGACAAAAGCGGTATCCGTAGTAGTTACTGCGCTAGAATTCATATCGAAGAAAACATACTCATTATCTAAATTAGTTCCGCTTACGAATGTATCTCCTATACCGACAAAATGTTCGATACCCTCCAACTTGATAAACCTATCGTTAGCGCCTTTACTACCTACAATAGTTTTTGTTCCGATATTGCTGTTTGTGAGAGTTGAACCGTCTACTTCAAACCGGGAAACTCCTCCGTCCTTTTTACCAAGCACGACACCAGTTGTGCCTACAACTTTACCGTAGTACTTGTAGTCACCTATCTTATATGTGCCATAATTAACATCGTCTTTGTCATATTTTTCAGTGTTAGTGCAAGCACCAACTACTTCAAGTGTGCCGGACGATACTGAGTTCTCAATAACGATAGTTCCATTTTTGTGGTTTCCAACTAAACCGCCAACTGAGCCATAGCCTTTTGCTGTGCCGTTGAAAGTGCAGTTATTGAAGTAGATGTTTAATGAGTCATCACAGCGACAAGTGAATCCCAATATGCCGCCCACAGGAGAGTATCCGGTTGCAACATAGAAACTGTCAGTTGATTGGATGTCTCCACTAAACGTAACGTTTTCAAACTTAACGTTTCCTTTTAGATTCTCATAGCTTTGTTCAGCGCCAATGTATCCAACTATGCCGCCTACTGATCCAATTCCCTTAACTGTTGTGTTTTCAACTTTAACATTCTTTATTGTTACGTTTACTGGCTCATCTCTTTTTGAAGGATTCGGAATAATGGCACCAATTAGAGCAACACAGTTACGATTGTTTTTACCTGATGCTACAACAAAATCCCATCCGGGTTCTTCGATGCTCAAATTTGTAAACGTTACGTTTTCAATAGTTGTTTCGCCATATATTGCTCCAAAGAATCCTGTGCAGCAATATTTACTAGCTGAACCATCAAGCTTGTATGTTAAAGCATGACCAGTTGCCGTTGTTAATCTTGCTCCATCGATAACAACTGGCTCAACACTTCCGTCGTTATCGCTGTCTGCAACGCCAAAGTAGCCGGAGAAAATATCAGCAGATTTCCATTCATGTTTACTGACATCAATTGTTGTTCCTTCCGGCACAATAATTGATGCATCATTGTTTGTAACACCTGCGTTCATCTGAACAAAAAGTGCATATACGAATTCACCAGCTGCCTGTTTTGCCTCAGTGGAAACAAAGCCATCTTTGTCAGCAACAACACTGACTACATAAGTGTTTGCCTTAAGTGAACCGGTATTGTCAAGCGTTATCTCTTCGGAGTTGGAAATATAGTATGAGTCAATTTTGGCATAGCTTGTGGCCGAAGCATTTGCGACATTGTATGACGAGGAGTACTCGGTTTTCGATGCATTAATATAAACTGTGTCGTTCTGTAGACCAATCGTAGATTTGATAGTATCAGCAGATTCTCCACTTAATGCAGCCGACAAAGCAGCAGCACCTGAGTTAGCTTCTTTGTCCACACTGGAAAGAGACGTACCGCTAAGTTTGCCATTGTCGGATGAACTTGAGAAAGAAAAGTCGTAACTAAATGCAGCCTCATAGTTGCCGTTATAAATCTGCCATCTTCCGTTAACCGCGTTTACGTTAATGTCTTTTGTTCCAATATACTCTTCAGGGTATTCTATTTCAGCGGTTGAGGAATTATAGAGAACCATCTTGTTAGATTCTCTGTCCCAATAAATCTCATATCCCGAAGTAAGGCATTTCCAGTTTTTGGAGTTGTAACCTGCATTTGCCAAAATCTGCATCGCGGTTTCAACATCTAAGTAGTGTTTATTCTTTGTCGGATAGTCGTTTGCAGCCTCATATTCAGCCAACGCCTGATTCATCTCTCTGACCGCCTGTTTGTCGGCGCTCAAATTCGACTTTTTAATGATGTTGGAGAACGTTGGGATCAAAACAGCTGCTAAAATGGCGATAACAGCTATTACGATAACGAGCTCAACTATCGTGAAGGCCTTACGATCCTTCTTTTGAAAATTGTTTTTCATAATTTTCCCTTTCCTTAAGATTTTAAATTTGTCGAATGACATTTTATTCATGTCATCTATGCAAATGACACTTTTAAACTTGAATTTACATAAATACGATCAGGCAGATGATGCAAATCACCAGTACCTCGGCGCCGAGAAGACCCCAAGCGAGTACGCCGTTGACATACTTCGTCTTTTTTTCCTTCTTAGCTTTGCTGTCTTTATTTTCCTTCTTTTCCGCCATACCGATACTCCTTTCGTATTGATGTCAAACAGAGACAATGCTCCCCACTGTCTCAATACGATTTTATTTTATTAAATGACATGTGTTCTGTCAACACCTTTTTGGATTTTTGGTATGTTTCCAACAAAAAAACGCAAGTTTTTTGTTCTAAGTTAACGGATTAAATAACATTTGTTATGTTTTGAACTTCGGCGGGGTCTGAGTGTGCGGTTTGTTGAACAAACGGAGACGGTTTGTCGTGCTTTTAGAGCGTTGATTGGTTTGTTTGAGAGGGGTTTGTTTAAAGAAAACTTGAAATGCATTGGCGTGTTCGGGGGGCATTGGCAGGGGTAAAAAAAGACCCGCCACAGGCCTTTTAGGGGGCGTGGCGGGAATGCTGCTTATTATTTAAGCGGTAGATCAGTCGTCGTAAAGGGTTTCCCAGAGCTCGTTGCACTGTGTTTCCATCTCGGTGAGCTTGTCGGTCCACGATGCGCCGTTCGTGCAGTAAGCGTTGAACATCGATGTGACGCCCTTCTCGATGATGTCTGCGATTTCCGGAGGAACGCTTGCGTTGACCTGGCCGGGAACGTATTTCTCGTAGTTAGCTGTGAATGCGCCGAAGTTGATGTCCTCGTAGCCTTCTCTTGAGAGGTGCCAGAAGTCCTGATCGCCGAGTTTCTTGAGAACCGGAACGTCGCCGCCTTCCTGACCGTGGAGAGCTACCTGGCCGCCTTCGGACCAGAGCGAGAGAACGAGTGCCGCAGCTGCGTCAGGGTTCTTGGTGTAGCTGAACACGCCAAAGCCGAGTGTTCCGCAGGGGGAAGCCTTCTCGGGGAAGAGCGGGAACGGAGCTACGTCCCAGGTGATGCCGCGGGTGTTGTAGTTGTCGGCGTTCTGTGTGAGAACTGTGTAGGCTTGGTTATAAGCAAACACGCAGCCGTTTCTTGTGGAGACCTGGCCGTAGGACTGGAGCATTTCCTTGCCCATGTTGATGCCTTCGGGGAAGATCCATCTGTTGTCGATAGCCTGGATGACTTCTGCAATGCCCTGCTTGACCTCGTCGCTTGAAAGGGTAACCTTCTTGTTCTCCTTGTCAGCCCAGTTGCCGCCGTAAGCGTAGATGAAAGGCGAGAAGCCGTTAGGCCAGTTGAGAGCGAGGCCCATGCCGACCTGGGTCAGCGTGATTCCGTCCTCGTCGTATGTCTTAAGTCTCTCTGCATAGCTTTCGAAATCGTCCCATGTCCAGTCGTCCGCAACTCTCTCGCCGGGTTCAAGGATACCTGCATTGACCATAGCGTCAACGTTATACGTGAAGACAACGTTTCCGCAGGTTGCGCCTGCGAAGTAGTACTTACCTTCTGCCTGGCAGAGGGCAAGGATACCGCCGTAGAGCTCCGATGTGTCGACCTGGTAGGCCTCGATGTAGGAGTCAAGCTGCATCAGCGCCTGCGAAGTGACCGCATACTTGTAAACGTCCGCGTCGCTCAGCCAGAAAACATCGCCAATGGACTTCGACGAGATAAGCGCCGAGTAGTCCGTGGGAACGTAGTTAACCTCAATGCTGACGTTGGGGTTCTGTGACCTGAAGTAGTTGATCCAGTTGTTCAAGCTCTTCTGTGTCGCAGCGTTCGGATAGACGTCCGAGCGGGCAGCAACCTTCAGCTTTCCGGTAACCTCGGGCTTGTAGTCTTTCGGCAGTTCGCCCAATTGCTTTTTCACGCTCTTACAGCCTGTAAAAGCAAAAAGAAGCAATGTTGCAAGGACAACAAGTGCCACTCTCATTACAGAAGATATAGTTTTTTTCATAGAATGAAATCTCCTTATAAGGATAATATCGTGTTTATGATACCACATCAAAAATGGTCACGCAACATTTTTATAGAAAAATAAAGGAAACACACGCCAATGGGCTTGCGGGGCTTCATATATCGCTCAGTTTTATCGTTGTTTGCCGCGTTGTTTGCCGCTGCGCTTCATCGCGTTGACTTGTCGGCGGCGACTTAATATAATCGGGTCAGACCTCATATGAGCGGGTCAGACCTCATTTAATCGGGTTAGACCTCTCTTAAGGATATTCGCGGGTTGGAGAAGACTATGTACGCTGTAGGAATTGACATTGGGACAACGAATATTGCGGGCGTGCTGCTGGACCTTGGCGGCGGCTCTGCTTTAAGGACCTTGACGGTCAGGAATGATTCGGAGGTTTTGCGAAGCGGGCAAACTTTCGGGGAGCGGGTCTTTTTTGAGCAGGACCTTGGCGTCATCACGGAAAGGGCTCTTGCGCTTTTAGGGATGCTGACCGGGGGCATTGAAACCGCCAAGATCGCGTCGATCGGGTTTACGGGGCAGATGCACGGCGTGGTTTACCTTGGCGGGGACCGGAAGCCGCTCTCCCCTCTTGTGACGTGGCAGGACCGGCGCGGGAACCTCAGGTACAAGGGGCGCAAAACTTATGCGGAATACGCGACGGAGGCCGCCGGGCAGAGGCTTTCGACGGGCTACGGAGCTGTGACGTACTTTTACGACAACGAAAACGGGTTGGTTCCTGACGGGACGGCTGCGATTGCGACGGTTTATGACTATGTGGCGGGGGTTGTCGCAGGAGGCGCCGGAGGCGCGAGAAACGTGGCGCACGCTTCGAGCGCCGCAAGCATAGGGCTTTTTGACCTGCGGGCAAACCGTTTTGACCGCGAGGCGATAAACGCGCTTGGCCTTGACCCTGCGTTTTTCCCTGAAATTGCGGAAGAATACGCGGTTATCGGCGAGGCGCCCGGCAATATACCCGTGACTGTAGGGATCGGCGACAACCAGGCAGGCTTCATCGGGGCCGTCAGGGACTTTGAGCGCTCGGCGCTCGTAAACGCAGGCACCGGGAGCCAGGTTTCGGTCATGACGGACAAAATCTTTGGTTCGTCAGACTTTGAAACAAGGCCTTTTACGGACGGGAAGTACCTTGCCGTGGGGTCTGCGCTCTGCGGCGGCAAGTCGCTTGACGTGCTCGCGGGCCTCATTAACGATATAGCTTCAAAAGCGGGCTGTGAAGGCGTTGATGCGTACGAGCTTATAACCAATGCGGCGGGTTTCGCTCCTGCTTCTGTTTCGGCTCCTTCGGGCGGGCGCCCTCTTAAGGTTGACACGAGGTTCTACGGCTCACGGAAATCGCCAATGAAACGCGGCTCAATAACAAACATAACGGGCGGCAACCTGACCCTTGAAAGCCTCGCCTTAGGCTTCTGCGAAGGCATCTCGCGCGAGCTTTCAAGCCTCTACAAAGAGATAGCCGCCTTCGCCGGCAAAAGGCCTGTCATCGTCGGCTCAGGCGGCGCCATAAGGAAAAATCCTGCCCTTGGCGGTTTCATTGCAAGGGATTTTGACGCCAAGGTCACCGTGCCGCCGATTGAGGAGGAGGCGGCCGTCGGCGCCGCGCTTTACGGTGCATGCGGCGCCGGGCTGTTTAAAACCGCAGCGCAGGCGTCAAAAGCTTTCTTTAAATAAGTGCTTAACAGGCATAAAAGACAAGCACCCGCGGACCTGAAGAGGCCCCGGGTGCTTGTCTTTAACTTAGCTTATAAGCTTTCGGAAAAGTTTATCAGAAAGCTTTCTTCTTGAGAACTACGAGCGCGACAGCTGCTGCAGCGATAACGAATACTACGATTGAAGCGTCAGCTGTTACCGGGTTCTGCTGCGAAGCAGGTCCGTTGAAGATAACATATACTTCTCTGTCTTTCTCGTTTGCCTGGCCCTTGTTGTCAAATCTGTCGAGTTTGATCTCATCGCCGTTCTCGAGTCTTGCCCAGATCCAGATTGTGTTCTCATCTTTGAGTTCGGATACGTCAACCGGAATCATGAATCTGCGGTTGTTAGCGCCGAGGTTCGTAACAGCTTCTTCTGTTGTTGTGAAGTAGTCGCCGTAAACGATCGTTCCGCCGTTGATCTGGTAGCCGAAAGCAGCCGTCGGTGAATTAGCGTTTCCGTACCAGCCGTAGAGTGTGAGCTCTGTGATGGAGCCGTCTGTGCCGTTAATGCCCTTCTTGGTCTCGATGACCTGGGAGTTGCCATTGGCGATTTCAGCGCCGTTTGCAAGAATCCAGTCGTAGGAGAGTCCGTCGCCTGCAGATGCGTCGAAGCTGCGGCTTACAGGTGTGTAAGCGGGTTCGCTCTCGTATACTTCGAGCTCGCCGAAACCTGCATAGTAAACTGTGTCAGCAATGCTGCTTGTTCTTGTGATGTAGATTCTGATGTAGGAAGCTTCTTTGCCTTCGCCGTCATAGATGAAAGGATCTGAATATGCAGCTCCGTCGGGAAGATCAGACTCGCCGCCGATTACTGTCCAGTTAACATTGTCTGTCGAAATCTCAACTGTGAAGCTGACAGGTGTAGGCATACCCGAGAGGAACTTTGTGGGGTAGAGTTTAACTTCGCCGATATTGTAGGTTCCGTCAAGGTCAACTGTAGCCGTAATGTCAACGTCTCTCATATTAGCCGATGCGTACCATGCAAGGCTCTGGTTGGTGTTTGATGCGTTTCCGTCAAACTCGTCCAACTTTCCGTCAGTGAGGTTTGAAGCCAAGAACCACTCAGGCATATTCAGGTCTGAGTTAGCTCCGCCGCCGTCCCATGTTTCAACATCTTTTTCAAAGGCAATGTTTGTCGGGGCTTCACCTGCAAACGCCATAACGGTGCAGAGGGAAAGGACAAGAGCAACTGCCAAAAGAAGACTGATGATCTTTTTCATAATAATTCTCCTTTTCTGATTTCAAACTCACAGGACAAACTCCGCCCTGCTTTATTTCTGAAGCCATTTTACAACGCATTGGCGGTATCGTCAACTGTTTTTGCGCGCAAAATTCTCATATGTACAATTTATTTATAAAGGATCGTCCGCGAAGCCGCCAATGTGCTCCGCGCTTTCCGCGCTCTTCCCCTGCATCTCAGAAGCAGACGAAGGCGATTTCCGGCGCTGTTCCGAGCCTCAGCGGCAGGCAGCTCTGGCCGAGCCCGCAGTTTATATACAGCTTGTTGTTTTCGCAATACTCGTAGAGGCCGTAGACGTAGCCTTTTCTCGGCATGCGGTCGTCGCGCAGCACGTTGAACTCGAAATTGAAGGGCATGTAGACCTGGCCGCCGTGCGTGTGCCCGGCAAGCGTCACGCTGTACTTCCCGCAGCCGCTGATTTCGTCCTTGACAACCTCCATGAGGTCCGGGTTGTGCATGAGGATGAGCAGCTTGTCGTTTTCCAAGGCCTCCGCCGCCGCTTCGCTGACGGCTTTTTTGTGCTTTTTGTCATCGCCGATGCAGAGCTCGTCAAGCCCCGCCGCAACAATACTTGCGTCCGTACCCTTCAGCCTGATCTTGACGGTCTCATCGCGCAGCACTTTTATGTTTCTGCCGCAGCTTTCGACCTCTTTTACGTATTCCGCAATCTTTTTCGGGTCTTTTCCGCAGACGTGCGTACAGTCGTGGTTTCCGAGCACCACAAGAATCGGCAAGCCTTCGAGCGCGTCTGACAGGGTTCGCATGAAGTCGAGCATGGCGGGTTTGCCCTTGGCGTTTTGGCAGAGGTCGCCCGTTATCGCCAATGCATCGCAGTCCTCGCTCGCAATCCTGTAAATGACATCGCCAAGGTTAACCGAGACCATCGGGAAATGAAGGTCCGAAAGGTGCCCTATCCTGCAGTACGGCGTCCCGCCGTACGAAGGCTCCGCGTCACTTGCATGCGTGTCTTTTTTTCGCTTTTTAAGGGGATTTTTTGCCTTTGCGCTCCTGTCCGCAAACACCTCCGTGACCTTGAACTTTTTGGTCTGAAGGTAGCAGGCGGTCACCGCGACGATCACGGCGGCGATTATTCCCGCGGCAAGGGTTGAAACGTATGCGGCGGTGGAGATTAAAAGCGGTGAAATCATAAGACTCTTGTAACGGTTTGATATTTCCGGAAAATTGCGCATTTCCGGAAAATATCGGATTTGACGTATATTTCCGGAAAATTTACTTCTTTCCGATTATTTTTTTCTCTTCGTCCGTGACGAAAATGGACTTCTTTCGCCAGATGACAGCGCCGACGGCAATGCCTATCCAGACGCCGCCGACAAGGGCAACGAATGCCCAGAAGACTATCTTGCCGAGTTTGACCGTATCGTCGGCGGCCCTGCCCGAACCGTTATACGCCGTCGGCTCCGGCATGCTGCCCTCAGTCGGGTCAGGCCCGCAGGGCGTTGGCGCTTCGGTCGGAACGGGAGTAACGTTCCCGCCGGGATCTTCCGTATTTGCGGGGACAAGCGTCGGCGTCGGCGTGGGAGTAGGCGCGTCCGTAGGAACTATCGTGGGTGAAGGCGTCGGATTGCCGCCGGGCACGGGTGTCGGCGTCGGAACGGCCTTCCTTTTGACCGTGTAGATGCCCTGCTGCGTCATTGTGTTCATGCTGCCGTCGCTTACGACCGCATAGGCCTTGATGCTCGTTTCGGGTTCCTCCGTTATGTACGCTTTCAGCATGACGATTGCGGCCTTGCCGTCAGAGCTCGGGGTGAATTTTCCGTCGGTTTCAAAAGTTATGGTTACACTGCCGGGCTGCAGATTTGCCTTGACGTTAAAGCCCGGCGCCGCTTCCGGAATCGAAAAGCCAAGTCCTTTGTACTCGGCGTTGATGCTTCCTGAGACCGCGCGGCCCTTTTCGAGTCCGTAAATCGAAAACTCAATCACAATTTCATCGCCAATGTCAAACACGCCGCCGGGCCACTCAACCGAGATCGAGCAGTCGTCAGCATGCGCGGGAAGGCAGAAGGCGAAGGCAGTCAGCAACGCCGCGACAAACACGCCAAGCCTCGCAAAAATCCGCAAAATATCCGGTTTTCTCAAACTTTTTTCAGTCATTTTCGCGCTCCGGTTCATTGGCGGCAATCAGCCTGAAGGATTTCTTTTTGAGGAACACGCCAAGGTAAAACCCGAAAACAGCCGTTCCCAGCACAGCCGTTATAACGATTGTCGGCACGTCCCACATTTCGCCTGCGCCCACCGTGTCGATGAGCATTCCGCAGAAGTTGTAGACCGCATGCAGCACTATGGGGACGAGGATGTCGCCCGTTATGAGCATGCAGGTTGCGCACATAGCGCCGATGAGGGCCGAGTAGCCGACCTGCCTGATCACTGCACCGAAACCGGCGCCGGAGACCAGGTTGAAAAGGTGGTAGAGGCCGAACACGCAGCTTGTTGCCGCGATGCAGATGAAAACCTGCAGCCTCGACTTGCATTTTTTGAGGTAATAAGGGAAAAGAACGCCGCGAAAAGCGATCTCTTCAAAAGCCGCCACGGCAATGTGCTCCACCGCAAAAAGCGCCACCCAAAGAGCGCTCTCCGTCACAAAGCACCTGCCCGTTATCAGCGAAATTATAGGCAAATTGTTGACCGCAACAAGAAGCGCCGGTATCACGAGCAGAAGGCTTTTGAGATACTCATCGGCGGGTTTCCTGCACGCGACCTTGGTGTCGCTTTCGAGAAGCACGGTCAGAAAAAAGACAGCGGCAACGGTCCTCGTGATGATGACATTGGCGATAAGGTCGTGACCCTCGTCGGGGATCAGGTGCACCTTAAACGACTCCAGCGCGACGAAAACGAGTAGGACGACCGCCGAAACGATGCGTATGATCTTAAGAATCAAGCTCTTTTTTTGCATAAAACTTCCTGAAAAGAATGATTCCGAGCACGACACCGCCAATGACAAGCAGCACGCTCAAAAACTGCGACGGGAAAAGGCCGATGATCTTGGCGCCGCGCTCCACGTTGTCGCCCCTCAGGAACTGCTCGCAGAAGAAGCGCCAGATTCCGTACGACACAAGGTAGACCGGCATGCACATATACAGACCTTTTTTCTTGAGAATCATGAAGAGCAGCACGCCGAAGAGTATGAAAAGGAAAGCGCTTTCGTAAAGCTGCGCGGGAATCCTCTTGAAGTGTTCGCCGGGGAACTGAATTCCGAGAAAGCCTGTCGTGGGTTTTCCGTAGCAGCAGCCCGCAAAAAAGCAGCCGATCCTTCCGAATGCGTGCGCACCCGTGATTGCCGCGGCGCCTATTGAGACAAGCTCCCAAATCCTTGCTATGTGCTCTTTTTCGCCCTCTTTAAACAGTATCCTGCCCGCGATGAAGTAGATGCCGAGGAACAGCGCCACACCTACGATGATGCCGCCAAGGAACGTAATGCCCCCGTCAAACGTGAACTGACCTGTCTGCTGCCACCTGTAAAAGGCCTGGCACACAGCCGCGCCGAAAAATCCCACCATTATCGAGACAAGCGCGTCAATGAGTACCAGATTCTGCAGTCTTGCCGAAAATCTGAACCTGTCGGCGCACACTCTGAACACAACAAAAGCAGATATCACACCGATCACAATGAAGATCGTGTAAAGGTCAACGTCCCAGAAAAGCGGTTTACTGTACATGATGCCTTCCTCCCGAAATAAAAAAGGAGCCTGTTTAAAGCCTGCTACCTCGGATAGCAGTCACATTTTAGCACAAACCCAACCTATAAGCAAAGCCTATCGGTCTGCCGCCAATGCCGCGGCCGCGCCATACTACAGCAAAACCTGCGGCCGCCTTTTACGGCACCGCAGGTCTTCCGAGTCATATTTCAGTCTGCCTTAGAAGGTTTTTCCGTTGCCGTCAATCATCTCCGGCAGCTTACCCGTTTCAGCAGTCCTTAATATTTAAATCACTTTTCTTCTTTTTTGCGAATTACAAATGCCGCCGCCATTGCTGCAACGATCACCATTCCGCCTGCAACCATTCCGCCGCATCCGCTCTTCTGCTTGGGCTCTGCCGTGGGAGCCGGAGTAGCATCCGGAAAATCTTCAGGATTTATTTCAGGCTTGTTGATCGGGAGAATGAGCGAAGTTGCCTCGCCGGTCTTCTTGTCAACTTTCTTGTAGTTCTTCGTGCGCTCGGGCTGAGAAGTCTTTACTACAAAGTTGAAATAGAGATTGGCGTTTGCGGGAATGACCGCGCCCTCTTCAAGGACAACGTCAACGCTTGTAACTGTCGAAGGATAGTTGCCCGAAACATCTTCCATCTCGGTCTTCGTGGTTACGCATTTTGCTCTGCCGAGTATCGAGCCATCTGTATAAACCTTGTTAGGATGCTCTGCAACATAGTCAAGAGCTCTGGAAACATTGGTGTAAATGTCGCCTACAGTGATGATGATCTCGTTCTGCTGCTGAGGATCGGCTACAATGTCCGAGTAAAGCTGTGTTCCGAGAGCGTCGATCTCAACCGTGAAATTGGAGATAACGACCTTGGAAAGAGGATTTCCTATAGCCGGCGAACCCTGAACGAAAATGACTTTGATTCCTAAAGGATCTGTTCTGGTCATTATGTGTTCCTGCTTGATAACGAGTTTCGGGTTATCGTAAAGCAGAGCTTCGCCTTCGTCGTACTCGCCGTTCTTGTTCTTGTCGATGAAAGTATCGCCAAGGTCTTTCTCTGTCTTCTTTCCGTCGCCGTCAGCGTCGATGTAATCGATCGTATACATCTGGATGCTGGAGGTCTCAAGCCAGACCTCTTTCTCTTTTACGAGCGAGTTGTAAGTTCTCTTATCTTTGTTGTCGCCGACTTTTCCGTCCTCGTTGTAGTCAACCGTTGCGTCGAACTCTTCTGCGAGAGTAGCGTACTTCTCAGGGAGAGTAAGAACGCCCTTGTCGATAAGGGACTGGTTCGAGATTTTGGTGTAGTCGCGGATTTTTCCGTCTGCATCAAGACGTGACTCGATATCTATCCAAACGAGAATCGGCAGACCCTTTTCATCTTGGCCTACTTCAACGAAGGGCTCGATTCTGTGGCCGTCTCTTGCGTGCCAAATGTTGTTCTTATCGATAACGTATCCGTTAACGTCGATGCGGAGGTTGTTTCCGTCTGCGTCAACCTCCTTATCGAGGAAATATCCGTCGACCAGCGTGAAGTTCGGGTTAGGAGTTCCTGCGTCATCGTAAAAATCAATGGCGCCGTAAAGCTTAGCCGCATTAATAAGGGTGATAGCTGTGTTATCGCTGATATCGGTGAGTCCGTAGGTCGACGTGATTGCGAGCTTCTTTGAATCCATTCCGTAAGCGGGGCAGACAATACCGTAAACCTTATCGGCGTACTTGTCCTTTCCAAGTTCCTTTTCACCGTAACCCGGGGCAAAGTTTGTGAAGGATCCGTCTTTGCTTGTGAACGCAACCGCAGGAATGATGTATGCGTCCGAAGGATCTGCGAAAACCCATCCCTTGTCAACATACTGCTCTGTTCCGTCTTCGTTCAGAATAGGATTACCGTTAATGTCTTTCTTAACAATCTGGTCAGCCTTTGTGACGTACTTGTAAGAAAGGACGACCGGCGTGGTGTAGTGCGCAGTCATCGAATAGAAGTCAAAGCCGTCAACTGCTTTCTCTTCGTCTGCAAACGTAGGCAGCGCGAAGCACGAAAGAACGAGCATCACAGCTAGAAGAACGGTCATAAACTTTTTCATATAAAAACCTCCCAATTTTGTGAAAAAGGATTATTCTTTGTCAGTAAAGCATAACACCTTTTAATCGGATGTGCAATTACTTTTCCGGGAGAATATGCTCCTGACGTCATTTTATCAAGAAATTGACGCCAATTCAAGCCTCATTTTAATTAAAGTGCGCACGTTTAACCTTGACAAAGGGGGCGTGACTGACTACAATCGTGCGATGTGTATTGGCGTGTTCAGCGCGCCGAAGTATCTATTTTGGAGGTAACTTATGAAGATAGCGGTTCAGACAGGCGGTATGGCGGAGCGCATGGGGCTTGACGCCACTTACAGGCTCGTTAAGGAGAGCGGTTTTGACGGTGTTGACGCCAACCTCGACCACGTTTTCACGCCCGGTGCGGTCAGAAGGAAGGAGATTCCGGAGATGCTCAGGAATTTCGACGAGGAGGCTTTCTTCAAGTTTTTCGAGCCTTTCAGGGACTGCGCGGCAAAGTACGGCATCGAAAACGTGCAGGCTCACTCGACGTTCCCGAACTGGTTTACGGGCGACCCGGACTACAACGCTTTTCTCCTTGATTTACAGAAAAAAATGATCCGCGCTTCTGCTTTCATAGGCTGCAAAAGGCTCGTCATCCACCCGTTTTTCGCGATGTACGACGCAATGCTGCCGCGTGACGAGGAGTTTAAGATAAACGTTGACGGCTACATGGAGCTTGCCGAAACCGCCAAGGAAAACGACGTCACAATCCTTCTCGAAAACATGTTCGTTGTGAACAGGGGTAAGCCCTACGCAGCCTGCTGCTCCGACATCAACCAGGCCTGCGACCTCATCGACACCCTCAACGCCAAGGCCGGCGAAAGGCGCTTCGCCTTCTGCCTCGACACGGGCCACATTCTGCTCACCGCCACCGACATCTACACGGCAATGGTCAAACTCGGCGACCGCCTCGAAGCCTTCCACATCCACGACAACAACGGCATGGGCGACCAGCACCTCGCGCCCTACATGGGCATCCTCGACTGGAACCGCTTCGTCGAAGGCCTCCGCGCCATCAAGTTCAACAAACCCCTCAGTTTCGAGACGTTTAACGTTTGGAACACTGTCGACAACGAGGTCTGCCCCGCGATGATGAAGTACATTGCCGAGACGGGCCGCATGTTCGCAAGAAGAGCCGAAGCCTGAAACTCAGGTCTTTTGGGCTAAACGAAGCGGGCGGGTCTCCTTTGGTTCGGGAGGCCCGCCCGCCTGCTTTACTGTTATTTGTGTCAGATATCGATTTCCA
>Ga0310786_10004366_pt1 | contig 19755 bp, 13 predicted proteins | sample AusTroGonzalo_MG_FD_203881 | JGI IMG/M metagenome (GOLD analysis project Ga0310786, IMG submission 203881) | Bovine rumen microbial communities from tropical cattle in Woodstock, Queensland, Australia - Gonzalo_03 (v2) (version 2) | ecosystem: Host-associated > Mammals > Digestive system >... | reverse complement strand
AGGAAAAGAATAAGGGCAAGTTCAACGCAACGAAGGCAAGAACAGGCAAGTCAACCGAGGAGTTGACGCACTCCAAGAACCCTGTAACTCGTAAGAGGGCCCAGTTTGCGCTCAATGCGTCTAAATGGAATAAGAAATGAACAACGATATAAGACTATACGGAAACGGTTTCAATCCCGAAGTGTTGAAGGACTTGAATTCCCTCAACGAGAAGATTGAAAAGGAGAAGGACCCTGAGGCTGAAATGAAGTTGAGGCTTCAAAGGCTGTATCGTGGAATGGAATTGAACACTGGATTAACTAACCGACCATACGGCGGTTATTATCCATACTAATAGAGTATTCAATTTTTCGAACCAACAGATTTTGCCAATAAAGGAAACGAGTGGGCAACAAAAAAATATAAAAAAACAAAAGAGATAGACGAATTAAAATTAAAACTTAGTAAGGAAAATGGGATTAAAATTTTTTATTATTCTAATCTAAACATAGATTTTCCTTACGAAGTGTATATAGACAAAAATAAACTAATAAAAGATGTAACAAAAAATGGAACGAGTATTCACTGTTAAAGCGTTGAAGCAACTTGTTACGGAAAGTTCCAACGAGTTCAAGGCTGTTCTTGGACCAAATGTGGAAAGTGATAACAAGACAAATAACGGTAAGGCTTACAGCGATGCCAAAAAGAGGGCAAAAGACTACGATGGCGGACTTGAGAAAGAAATGCTCGAAGAGAAGCCGAAGTTTGAAAAAGTGGACGATAACAAGACCACTTTAGACTACACTCCTGACAATATGTCACCTTCGTACAAGAAGAGGGTTGAGGCTCAGGTTAAGGGCTACACATCCGAACTTGAACAGAAGAACGGTTTGGCTAAGGAAGGAGATTTCAAGGACAACGAGAACATCTACGACGGATTGAAGAAGGCTGGCAAGGCTATGCACAAGGCTGAGAAGGACTTCAAGAAATCTGGACTTCAGGCGAGGGAGTACCCTGAGGATACTTTCGAGAAGAACGAAATGTATGAGAGCAAGGAAGGCTTCGACATGAGGAACATGATTGACAGATTCCGTTCGAACGTCGGGCAGACAGTCATCAAGGAACACGCAAAGACTATCTACTTCAAGAAGACTCAGTTCCTCAACGAAGAGCATATGTTCACGAGGATTCCCGACGAATTCAAGATTGAGGGCGAACAGTTCAAGATGAGGGACAAGACGGGCAACGAATACCTCCTCGAATGGAAGAACGGTAACGCAAGGATTATCGGACATTCAAATAAGAGCGGTATGAACGAATCCCTCGAAAGGATGAAGTCAATGTATAACTATAAATCAGAAGACACAGAAACAACCAGGTCTTATCGTGTCAACGAAGGTGAAGACGCACTTAGGGACACCCTTGATAAGATGAGGAAAATAATAAAGTAAAAATACAACACACACACTATTATGTCAGAATTAGAAAACGAAATCAAAAATCAGGGTGAACACCAGGTTGAGACTGCCTTGAACTGGATTGAAAGAATCGGGGCAATGATTAAGAAAAGCGGACTACAGAATATCGTCCTAACCCTTATGGTTCTATTCTTAACAGTAGTCGTTGGTTATGTTTCTTTCCACCCAGAGGTAATCTTCGAGAAAATGGACGAGATTAAGCAGGAGCGTCACACCGAATCAGTTCTCAAGAGGTTGAACAACGAACCGAAAATCAGGGAATCTGTAATCAATCTAAGAAGCGAATTGGATGCGGACAGGGTTTATATCCTCGAAACTCACAATGGAGGCGAAAACTTATCAAACCTTCCGTTCCTATATGTTGACCTAACATACGCAGAGCCAAAAGGACAGGCAGCTTGGATGGAGGACGAGTATAAGAATGTCAGACTTTCACGATACCCTTGGGCGAGTGAGGTTTACAGTTCAACATATTGGTCGGACGAAATTGAGAACCTTAACGATTTGGACCCAGAGTTGTATTTCAGACTAAAGAACGAAGGTGTCAAGTTTATGGCTGTGATGATGTTGTATGGAACATATAACCCGTGTGGAGTTGTAGGTGTTGTATATACCGACGATGAACACCCTACCGACGATACGATAAGACGGGTACTTATGCGATACGCTTCAACGCTTTCGACATTACTTAACAACGAATAACTGAGTGGCGGTGAAATTCACCGCCATTTTTTTGTTGCCTTTGATAGCCTTTTTCGTTATATTGTATCAAAGTTGTATATATGACTATATCAGATAGGATTAAGAAATTGGGAAAATACTTCGGCGAAATGCAAATCGTCGAACAGGACGGGGAGCAGGTAATCTATGTAACCGTCAACTTCCCCCCACGATGGGTTATTGACGATGAATACGCCACAAAGAAGAATGTCACCGTAATGGAAGGGCAGATACAGGGAGAATACTATTTCAGCACTGACCTAGAAACGGGCGAGGAGGCTATCTTCGATGTGATTGACGATAACATTGAGAAGATGAAAGAAGCAATTGAAAGGGCTCAGTTGCTTGCTGCAAAGACGAAGGAGTTGAAGGAAATGTTCGAGGACGAAAGCACCCCCATCTCCAAACTGCGTACAATCAAGTTCTGTTTCGACGAAACCGCCGAGGAGGAACAGCCCGAAGAGATTATAATTCCAAAGACAAGGAAGAGAGGAGAGAAGAACAATGAGTAATTGGCTGTTGATTTTCATTTACTGCTTCGTTGCCTACGGGCTGTCGAATATGATGGTGTTTGGAAGCGGCCCGTTCAGGATATTCGAGCGAATCAGGAACCTCACATCGGCGATATCTGAACATTTCGGTATGCTCTTTTCCTGTATGATGTGTTTCCCTGCCAATTTCGGTTGGGTTATGTCCCTCATAGATTGGTTCCTGATTAAGGAAGTGGCACTCACCCCGTTCAACATAATCTTGGCGGGCACGGGTCTTTGGTGGCTTGCACTAATCCTTGACTGCTGTTTCACCTCAGGGGTAGTATGGTTTATCCACCACATTGAGACATTCTTTGAGAACCTTGGAGGCAGTGAAGAGGTTCAGGACAATAACGACACGATAGAGGTTCACGACTAATGGACTATTTCACGAACAGGGAACTCGCACAGATGAAGAGCGAGGAACAGGTAATCAATAACACGATTGAGGCTGACAAGTTCGCTTTTCAGCATAAGTTGGAGGGTGGGTTCGGAAAGAAGATGATGGAAGAACTCAACAACCCAAAGAAGCCGAGTTTTTGGGTTGGGCTCCAATACAGACTAAAGAGGTGGCGGACAATTCGCAAGTGCAAGAAGGAAGAAAGAAAAATGAAAAAGGGAGGTATTTAGCCTCCCTTAATCTTTGTATGTGCCTTAGAATCAATAGGTTCCGCAATCAATGCCGAGTCCGCTGAAGTCAAGTTCGTTGTTTGAATCCAACTGAACCCCGCTTTCATTTCCGCTTGAAATACCCTGTACAGCACCGTTTGCGGCTGTAACAGCGTCAAGCAATGTCTGGCTTGCCGTCACAAATACTGTGTTGGCACTTGCGGTTGCATTAATGTAGGTATCACCACTTGCCGCAACATTCTTTGCCGCCACTGCTGCATCTGCGTATGAAGTAGCACTTGAATATGCTGCTGCTGAAGCGGCGGCAGCTGCACCTGCCTCGTCGAATGCCGTGGTATCCTCGAAAGCGGCTGAGCCAAGTCCTGCGACTGCGACATCGGTTCCGTTCACTGCGATAGTACCGTCGGCAGTACCGCTAGTAATCGTTACATTAACCTTCTTGTCCGCATCAGGAGTAAGGTCTGAACCGTTTACCTGAACAGTCTCAATGACATTGTGGTCACCAAGGTCCATATTGTCCATTCTCGTTTCGAGGGCTCCAAGAGTGCTTCCTGAAGAAGATGCGGTTCCGACAACCTCGGTTACAGCGGCTGCTGATGCTGCCCCTGCTGCACCTGCCAAATCGAAATCGGTTGCGGCTGAGAATGCGGCTGAGCCGAGTTCAATGTTAACCTTCTTGTTTGCATCAGGAGTAAGGTCGGTTCCGTTTACCTGAACGCCTTCGATAACATTAGTGTCACCGAGTGAGAGGTCTGCGATTGCCTCCTGAAGGGCTCCGAGAGTCTTGGTGTCGCCTGACATCGTTCCAACAACTGCTGTGATAGCTGCTGCTGAAGCGGCTTCTGCTGCACCTGCGGCATCGAAGTCGGTTGTATTTGCTGAAGCGGCTGAGCCAAGAACAATGTTAACCTTCTTGTTAGCGTCAGGAGTGAGGTCTGTTCCATTTACCTGAACACCCTCAAGGACATTAACCTGTGCCCCGCTTGCAACGCCTGCGAGTTTGTCGAAATCTGCTGATGACATAGCACCCGCACCGTTTGAACTTGCGGCCGCCATTGCGATACCGTTAGCGTCAACTGAAAGTCCGTTAGCGGCAACAACCTTTGCTGAAATAACATCTGCATTACTAATCTCAATACCATTGCCCTCTGTGTAAACATGTGCGAGGTCTGAGACGAGGATGTCAACAGGCTCTGCCTGATTTGCGATTGTGAGGCGGAGAACCTTTCTGTCCTGCTCATCGACAGTTACCTGACCGCTTGTGACTACGAGGTCCTTAGGAATGTCAATCTTACCAAGGCTTGTTTCTCCCTGGAAGAATTCATAACTCTTGAGATAGCCTTCTGTCAAACCAGAATCGCCATTTGTGTAAGCCGTAATCGTTACGCTCTGCCCAGTGGTTAGTCCTTCGATTTCATCCTGAAGGGCTCCGAGAGTCTTTGTTGCACCCGTCATATCTCCGACAACTGCGGTGACCGCTGCTGCTGAAGCGGCTGCGGCTGCGCCTGCCGTGTCGAAGTCTGTCGCTGCCGAGAATGCGGCTGAACCGAGTTCGATGTCAACTGCCTTGTCGGTAATCGTAAGGGCGGTTCCATTAACCTTAACGGATTCAAGGACATTAACCTGTGCCCCACTTGCGATTCCTGCAAGTTTCTCCTTCTCAGCGTCTGTGTAGTCGTTGGTTGAAAGCCCCTTGCCTTCCTCTGCGTCAACCTTATCGTCAAGGGCGGTTACCGCATCGTTCCAAGCCGTTACATCTGCTGCTGAAATTCCGTCAAGAACAGATGCGTTTGAGTGTTCGTGAGCCTTTGAAACTGCGTCAGCAAGGTCAGCCTCTGTCTGCGTATAGGTGTCAAGGAGAGCCTGATTTGCGTGGGTGTGGGCACTTGCGGCCGCATCGTCCCAATCACTTACTTTCTGTGAGGTAATTTCGTCAAGGACTGCCTTGTTGTCGTGCCCGTGACTACTTTCGCTGATAACGCCGTCAATGCTCTCAATCTTGGTTGCCAATGTCTGCAAAGCGTCCTTTGTAGAAGCGGTTGATGCCACCAATGTGTCTCCACTGTAAGTGACATCAGCGCCGACAGCAACATCGTCAGCGTCAATGGTGACGCTTGCAATCTTACCGACAGCACCTTCACCCTGAGGGCTTGTCGTGGTTGCATTGGCACCGTTAATCGTCATTGCCGTAATGACGGCGGCATCCAAGGAGTTGATTCTTCCCTGTTCGGTAAGGACTTCGCTCTTAAGAGCAATGAAATCCTGCGTAGCACCGCTAATTAAGGCTTCCACTCCCTTCTTGCCAATAAATTTCTCTACACTGTTATCGCTCGTTTTGATGTACAATGCAGGCTCATTCTCATTGTGTTGAACCGCAATCTCACCATAATTAAGGACGCTTGCGCTAGGCGCCCTATTTTCGTCGGTGTGTAGATGTACTAATTTTTGTCTTGCCATAATGTTTTAAAACTAGTTTTTGATTATTATGTTATTTTTGATATCATTTTATCACATATAAATAGCAAAACTCCGAGCAAAAATGCTCGGAGAAAACCAAAAACTATTAAAACACTATCACTCAGATACCGAACACGCTGAATATGCAGGGCAGCATACTTAGCCACATATTCCACACACCTGCATATGGAATAAAATACTTATACATCAATTTTTCCATAACTTATTACTTACTTGCCTTTAATATTTCTTTTTTCGTGTATGGACAGCCCTTTTCAGCAATTTCATCAACATACATTTCCCACGCCTCGTCAAAATTTTCAATGCCTTTTGGAAATGCTTCACTCATATCTCTTGTAAAACACTCTTTTATACCCCACGATGGAACATACCATATATCAATTAACACTTTAACTAATTTGCCATCATCCAATTTCACTTGAAATATCTCAGGCTCTGAATAACCAGTCCCGCAAGACCCGTTTGGAACAATATGACCAACACTTTTTAATGATACAATTTTCATAATTCAAATATACTAAAAAAATTCCACAATTCAAATTATCTTTGAACGATAGGTCGTATTCTTCATACTCAGTTTCTTAATCGTCCAACCCGTCCACTCCATAAGTTCTTTCTCCAACTTCTTCCTCTCAGGGCTGAGGGTACTCCTGTCGCCAATAAATATCAGTTGCTTATACCCGTCCTTCCTCGAAAACTCCTGCAATTTGTTGTAGAAGGTGATTGCGTCGGACTCGCTCTTGCAGATAACCATTTGGAGACTGTTATCGTCGTACCTAATCAGAACCTTGTTGAGATAGGTGAAGATTCTCCTGAATTCATACGGGCCGAATCCGTCACCGATTACAAGGTTCTCATAAACCCACATGAAGGTTTTCCTCTCGCTCCTGTTGTCGTAACCGTACACCCAGAAGGTTTCTTCCACATTGTTCCTGAACTTGTCAATTATCTCCCATCCTTCGAGGTTCGTCCTGTGTTCAATCAACTTTCCGTACTCGTTCCTTAGTTTCGTCGGGCCGCTGTCCGTCTTCTCAATGAGGACACATTCGTCAACCGCAATGTCAAATTCCTCGTTCACCCTAACCATTCTTGGGAAAACCACATTGTTCGAAATCCACTTCTGTTCGTTGAACACATCATATGCCTCCTCGCTCGTCTTATACTGCCCCACAGTGGAATATCTCTTCCCGTTTGAACACAGCATCACCTTGTACCTGATTGGTGGCTTATACGCCCTCATTTCGGCTTTCTTCAGTTTCTCAAGCCTTTTCTTGCGTCGCTTGTACTTGTCTATCTTCGGCCCTCTCTTCTTCTTTCGTGGCTTCCTCGGCTTATTCTTCAGCCTTTCCTTCTCCCTCTCCTTCTTGAGACGGGCTTTCTCCTTCTCTTCCTCCTTCTTCCTCGCCGCCATCTCCTTATGCTTCTCCTTAAGCCAGCGTTTGTAGCCAGCCTCTCTCTTCTTAGCCTTGTCCCTTCTCGTAGCCTCGGATAATTTCAGCCTCCTCTGTATTTCTTTCTCAGGAAGTCCCGTCAAGTCTTGCATTTATCGTAGTAATTTTGTATATTCACATAAAATATAAGATAAATAACGGTAAAAATAAACATTTACATGGCAAAGTATTCACAAGCATCAACAGAAGTTGAGAACATGGTGGAAGAGATTGCAAGTGAACTCGGTCTTGACCACCTCGGAGTTGATTTCCAACCCATTTTTGTCAATAAATCAAAGGAAGTCTGCAAGTGCGTAAAGGCTAACGAACTGTTCGAATACACCTCGAAGCGTGAAGACCTCGTTTTCGTGGTATGCAACCAAGATGTGTTCGACGGAACCGACCCTCAGGGGCATCCTTACACGGACGAGAAGAACAAGTATCTTTGGCTGAGAACAGAGATGGAAAAAGTCGGCTATGACACCGAAAAGGACAAATTGGTATTCGGCTGTCCTTCAATCACCCTGCCAGTAGGACTCTATGAGAAGTTCAAGCAGGAGGGAAAGGACACCGTTCTAATCCAAAACGCACTCCTCGGACAGTACACCCTCGCTAAGATTGAGCAGGACAAGAAGGAAGAGGCTGAGCGTAAGAAAGCATTGAAAACCAAGAAAAAGAAAAATCAGGAGTAAGTTATGAACGCATTTTTTTCATTATTCGCACTTGCGATTATAGTCGCATTGTATGTTGGAATCGTATATGCCATTTCATATGCGGTTGACGGAAGGGAAGGAGTTAAGCACAAAGCCTTTTGGTGGGTTTTCTTCTTCGGGCTTATCGGTGCGATAATCGTCACACTGAAGAACATAAGGGATAAATAAAAAATGGGAGCCGAATTCGGTTCCCATTTTCATTTTATGGTAATCATTTATTAGAAATCACCGCAGTCAATGATGAGTTCGCTGAGGTCGAGAGTGATATTTCCACCCTCTGTGTAACTCAACTTAGCGTTGCTGTCATAGGTTGCACCGCTTCCTTCTCCACCGTCGAAATGAGCGTCACTACTCGTTACAGCACCGAACTCAGCACCCTGAATTGCGTTGTTCCAAGTAGCGGCACTGTTCTCAAGGTTGGTTATCTTCTCACCGTGTGTGTTAACGGTAGAACTAAGATTAACGACAGTACCTGATAGTGCGCTTAGGTCCCCGATTGCAGCACCACTCAATGAAGCAAACTTATTGTTGAAATCGGCTTCCAACTCACGGTCCTTCTCATCTGAGTAAAGTTTCAAACCTGTAATGGTTTCAGGGTCAGCAGAAGTTGTTACCGCACTACCGATTATAGTAGCCTTAGCCTCTTCAATCTCGTTATGAGTAATTGAAGAATAAGCATAATTCTGAAGAGTTGTCTCAATCCTATTTTCTAGGTTAGAAATTTCAGTGTTGGTATAAGAACTTGCGATACCACTTAGTGCGGCAATCTGCTCGTCGGTATAACCCATTGAAGCGGTGTATGCGCTCGTTACAGCCTCATCCTTTGCATTCTGAATAGCGGCAACGGTGTCGGCAGAGGTGGCGTAATCAGAAACAACCTTGCCACTCAATGTTTCAACTGCACCAGATAGCTCTTTCAAATCCCCACTCAAATCACTTGAAGCAGATTCCAGGTCGCTAACCCTTCCAGACAAAGCAGATGTGGTTGCAGTTGTTGTGTAATTAGAAAGGTCTACAACGCCACCGAGAGCATCCCAATGTCCATCACCTGCACCTTCACTTGATTCTCCAACCCAAGCGTAGTTTGTGCCAGCTGGGGTATAACCTGCTTCACCAGGATTTCCGTTTGCTGCAACCACATTGTAAACATCACCAACCTCTGCATTTGCAGGAAGGTCTGCGTATGTTGCAACTGAACCCTGATAGGTGTAAACTGTTGAAAGTTCGTTATCAATGTATGTCTTTATGTCACCTGACATTGAAACGACAGAACCAGAAAGTTCATCAACCTTATCGTCAACATCGCTAATGTTACTGTTTAAAGTGCTAACCTCTCCTTCTACATAGGTAACGACATTTCCACTGAGTTCCTTTGCGTAGTTCTTAGCACCCCAAATGGTGTCAGCATTTGAAGCATCGGTGCTTTCACCAATCAAGTCAGACTTTGCGTTAGTGTATGCACTGTCAACAGCCTCAAGCTTAGCAGTAGCAACCTCTTCCTTGGTAGCGTAATCAGTTTCAACGAGACCTGAGAAAGCCTCAAGGTCACTTACTCTTGATGTGAGGTCAGATATATCGCCCGTTACCGCAGTAATCGAATCTGCTACATATGCAGAGGTGATAGCACTGAGCATCTGAATCTGACTGTCTGTGTAAGCACTTGAAGCAATTTCGGCCTCAATCTTAGCAGCCTCAATAGCCTCCTCGGTGTCTGCTGAAGTTGCATAGTGCGTCTCTACATAGCCACTGAATGTCTCAAGGTTGGTAACCTTCTGCTGAAGAGCCTGAACATTGCCTGTGATGCTGTCTGTGATAGCAGTCTGCACATGTGTGATAATCCTTCCTGAAAGAGCATCATCCTGAGAGTCGGCGTAGTTCTTTGCCTGCTCCAATGAATAACCGCTTGCAGCACCAATCTGTGCCTGCGTCTCGGCGGAAGTCCAATAATTATTGACAACCGTTGCGCTGAAAGCACTTAGATTGTTCTGTATGGTACTAATCGTAGACTCTATTCCACCCTCGGAAGTGGTAATAGCAGCAGCAATCGCGGTCTCTACATCCTTAGCGGACATAAAGTTTTCAAACCACTCACCATATCCTGATTCACCAGTTGTTCCAGAGTTAACCTTGATAAGCAACTCAGGCTTCTCATAATTGTGCCTTACAACTATCTCACCAAATTGTACATCACCAGTCAAAGGTTGACTGGTGAGACCACCAGTATGGTAATTAATCAATTGTTGTTTTTTTCTTGCCATATTCTTGTTTAATTTTTGAATTATTTTCGAATTTAATCTAATATAAATAGTCGTAAAGACCCGAATTACTTAACAAGACGCTTCAATATCTTAGTCATTTGATTAACTCTTGATACAAGTGCCTCATAGTCAGCCTTTGTGATTTCATCACTTTCTTCATCAGGTGCTGCGGCTCCGAGTTTCAACCCCCTCGTGGCGGACATTGAACGCTCTCCGATTTGGTATTCCGTGCTTGAAATCCTTGGTCTGAAGGTTCCGATAAGGTCGGTTAAACCTGCGTCTGAGTAGACTGAGACAACCTCGTTATCGTACATACCCTCAATGTCAATCATATAAGAACCGTCAATGTTGCTCTGTACATAAACGCCCTCCAAGTGTCCAAGGGTTGCGTAGATATTGCCCGTGTACTCAACGCCGCCGACGAAAATCTTGACATCGCAAACGCCCGTCAATGGAATCTGTTCGAGGATATCGAAACCGTACTTGTCCCTGAGGTAAACCCAAGAACATTCGCTTGCAGGAATATATGTGTTTGGACCAGAAGTCTCACCACTAACCCTTAGGTAACTGTCAATAGTGTCAACGGAAACGAGTACCTTCTTGTCGGATGCCGAACTGCCAGCACCTGCGAACTGATACCAACCGAAGTCTTCGAATCCACCGCCGAAGGATGACTTGATACCCTCAAGCCTTGGTGCTGCGTCGGCAGAAGAGATGATTGTCTTCAAGTTGTCCAAACCTGAGAATGCGAAACGCCCAATCTGTGTCCCGTGATAACCCTTGAACACTATTTCGGTGATAGTCTTCACATTGTAAAATGCATACTGTCCGATTGCGGCAAGGTTCTTTCCGAGTACAATCTTCGAACCGAGTTTAGAGTTGGCGAATCCATAGTCTTCGATAACCTCAAGGTTCTCAATGAAATCAGTCGTAGCGAAGTTGTAAGCACCGTCGAATGCGTGCGAACCAACCTCTCTCAACGAACCGAAGTTGCTGATTGAGTAGATGCTTGAATTCATGAAGGTGTTGGTGTCAATCCTCCTCGTGTTCTCCGAGAGTTCCAATGTGGCGATAGCCCAAGGAGCCTTCTTGAGAATGATACCTCCTGCGGTGTAAAGCGCACCGTTGATTGAGACATAGTTCTCGCCGTTGTCGGTGGCAGGAAGGTTGATTTCCTTTATGAAATGATGGCTGTCGCTCTCAATCAAGTAGAAGTCCTCAACCTGAGTAAGTCCTGCGTTGGCACTCCTGAGCCACTTCCTACCAGATAGTCTGAAGTCGTTCACCTGTACGCTCGTGATGTTTCCAAGTTCGTCCTCAACATTGTAACTGAATGCAGGGAGCGTCACCGATTCCAATGAAGTACACTTACCGACAACCTGGAATGGAATGTTCGCTGAGTTGCCCGAATTGACTTCAAGCGTAGTGCCCGCTGTACGCCAGATTGTTGTGTAATCATACTTGTCAGGGAATACGACATACTTCAACTTGCTACAGTCGTAGACAGCCCTTCTACCCATACTTACGAGACTTGAAGGGAATGTGATACCAGAGAGTTCGTGGCAACCGACGAAGGTGTTTGCGAATCCGTCAACAGAATCAGATTCAAGTTCCTCAAGTCCCTCAGGGATATTGACATTGGCAAGGCTTTCGCAGTTGTAGAAGAGCCTCAAGCCGAACTTCTTGAGCGTACCTGCCGTTGGAAGCTGGACATCTTCGAGTTCGGTACAGCCGTTGAACGAATCGTACCTCAGCTCATTGAGTTGCTGACAGGTTGAAAGGTCGATGTGCTTAATGTTGCTATCCATACAGAAACCCTGACCTATGCTTGCAACAGAACCAATAACGGTTAGGTAGTCAAGATTCTGAACTGCGAAGTACGCATAAGGCCTGATGTTCTGTGCCGAATAGGTGTCAACCGCCTCAACATACGCAGCCTTAGGAGGATACCTGAACAATGCAGTACCACCCTTGTTGTAAAGCACGCCGTCAATCAGTGAGAGTTTAGGGTTGTTGGCATCAACTACGAACTCCTCGTAATTCCTACCAAGGAACTCTTCACCGTTCTCTGAAGGACCGAGCGTTGCAGGTATTTCGAGCCTCTTAAGTTTGTTGGTAGTCGAAGCAGGTGTCCACTTCTCAGTCTCAAACGCACTTCCCTTGATTTCAGTGATGTATGAAGGGAGGTTGAGTCTCTTTTCACCCTTCTCGGAATCGTGGTAAACAGCCTCTTCGAAGCCCGTTCCGCCGAACGCAAAGTCCTCAATCTTGGTTACACTGTCAGGAAGCGTCAACTCGTTCAAAGCGGCGCAACCCCTGAATGCACCAGTTGGAACAGTCGTGATTCCGTCAGGGATTGTCTTCTCGTAAACAATCTCAGCACCTGCCGTCTCATCGGCTACATAGACACCGTGGAGGAGTCGGCAACCGTCGAAGCAGTAGTTACCCAATGATGCAACTGTCTCAGGGAGAGATATTTCGGTAATGAGCGAACCTTGGAATGCACTTGCGGCAAGAGAGGTTACACCCGTGAAATACTTAGCCTCAAGGAATGAGAACGACTGTGAGTCCTTACCCTTGAACGCAGTACCGAAGTCAGTTACCTGCTCAGCCTCGTACTTCGTCATAGCGTTTGCGTTGCTTGCCCAACCCTCGCTCTTACAGATTGCCATTACGACAGGATTACTTACACTCGTCATAATAACATTCTCATTGAGAACAAGAAGGTTGAACGATGCGTTGACTACGCTATGCTCGGAATTGTTGTTGATGATTGAAACGCTGAGCGTCATTTCAGAAGCAACCTCTTCCTGACTTGGCTGTGAAGCATTCATCGTAATGACGAACACATCGTTGTCGGCAGGGTCAACACCATATGTCTGTACATAGGCTGAAACCGCCTCACCAGCAAGGTTCCAGTTCAATGAATATGAACCGATAGGGGCAACACCAGCTGCCGTGAACTGAGACAGGCGATAACGATACTCCCTGTTCTTGTAAAGAGACTTCTCACCGTCAATGGTTGCCCTTACAGCATAGGTAGGGTCCTTAACCGTGAAGTCCATTACAGAAATTCTGTCAATACCAACATCGCTTGTAAGCACCATACGGACAAGCACCTTGAATGTCGTGTCAAATCCAAGTTTATGTTCGGCACAAGACAGGATACCGATTTCCTTACCCTGTGCATTAAACGATTTGGTTAGGCTTAATCCGTATCTTACGCTTGCGACATCGTTGACAACAAGGTAACGCTTACCGTTGATAGGGTCCTCGAAAATAATTTCACCAGGCTCGGCAGCGTCCTTTTGCTTCGTTGTTTCTGTAACTATGTAGTAATCAACCCTTTGGAAGTCCTCCTCAATTGCAGCCTCATCAGGGTAGATAACCCTTTCGAAGATATTTGTCTGTCCTGCAACCATGCTGTCCTTATCGGAACTGATAAAGACACTGTTAGGAGTGATAATATAGAGTTTAGACATCTTAGGGTTGAAGCAGTTCTCACCGAAGATATCCTTGATTTCGTTAATGTTAGCCATAGAGAGGCTACCGCAGTAACGGAGGTCGATAACACCGCTCAAGTCGAATGTCCTACCATACTGGCTGAAGTGCTTGAACTTCCTGATAGCATTGAGGTTTGCGAAACTCCAATTGATGTTCGTGAGGACGAGCGACTTGTTGTAGTACAACTGCATCCACTGAGCGGAAGATTCGATAGCGTCAAGCCAAGGCTCAACGAGTTTGTTATAGTATTCGATGCCTACACCGTTGTTGCTTGCGATGGTGAGGCTGTTGAGGTTGGTGTTAGGCGTGTAAACGAGGTTTACATTCGCACTGTCCTTGAACGACACATTGTTGAGTACCATAGTACCGACTGTTGAAGGGAGTTCAGCGAGTTCGAACATAGAACCGTCGGCAGGTGCGAACGAACCCAACTTAGAACCTGCGGCCTTGAATGTATGGAGGTTCTTGAACTTGTCAAGAGGTACATATGTGATACCCTCGTAGTTGGTGATATCAAGGTATTCAAGGTTAGGTATCTTCTCCCAAGTCGTGGTATCCTGTGCCGTAGTGTTCTTGACATTAGGATTACCGATAACGAGTTTCTTGAGCGTGTTCTGAACAAGGTCAGTACCCAAGACGAACTTGAAACTACCCTCGTAAACATACCTTGCGGCATCCGAGAAGTCCATTTCTGTCATCTTGTTGAAAGAGTAGATATATACAGGGTCACCCTGTGATTGGTCGGTAGGGAATACGAAGTCAATCGCCTCGCCCTCGTTCCTCTGCATATTACTCTGATAAATCTTCTTCTGCTGTCCCCAAGCGTAGTAATACTTAGCACCCGCAACTGCATGGATAGTATCACCTTCCTTACAGTTGGTCTTGATTTCGACATAGGTGTTCTTGTAGTCACCAGAAAGCCACTGTGCGTCAAGGAGGTTGAAGTGGTTTGCAATCCACCAGTGACGGTGCGAACGACGAGTACCCTGCAACATCCAAAGGTTGTTGACAGCCTTGCCTTCCATATCACCGATACCCTTTGCGGCGTTGATGTACTTATACCTTTCGTTTGCGTTGTAGATACGCTCACACCACTGCTCAGTCTGCTTGGTATCGAACTCTTCCACCATATTCTCGTAGTTGAGCTTGTACTTGGACATAGAGTAGTCAAGGTCACGAACCATTCTCATGAACTCATCGTCCCTTTCGAGGTTGTTCCAAAGGGTTGAGTCGTGTCCCATCATTGCGTATGCGTTGGTATCACCGCTTTCGTTGTCGGCTTGGTCGTCAATGATAACATCGGAAGCAGCGTCAATAGTCTGACGGTCAAGGTCCCAATGGAACGCCAACTGTCCGTTATTACGGAGTCCGAAGAGACAGTCATTATCGTAGTTGATGAAGAACCACTTCCTGTACTTGATATCCTGACGAGGGTCGTACTTACCGTTACCGTCGGTGAAGAGCATAGTGTTCTTGACGAACTGGTCAACAGCACCGTACCTTCTTAGGTAAACATAATAACCTGCAACCTTCCAAACATCGAAGTGTTCCCACTTTTCAGTCTCGAACTTCTTCTGCCTGTTCTCTGCGTTGTCCTCAAGGTTAGTACCCTCGGCGTACTGATAACTCTCCGCCGTATCGTCGGTATAACCGTACTGATAGTCGTTGATTCGCTTTGCGAACGAAGCGTCAATGTCAAGCGTTCCGCCGTATGTGGTATCGTCCTCGTGCCTCGTAGAGACAAGCCACTTGGATAGTTCATAAAGTGCGGTTGGCTGAACATCGTAGTCCTCAGGGTCAGGATAACGGGCCTCGTATGTCTCAGCCCACTTACGGAGGGTTCCGTCAGCGTTCCAATCATAGAAGCCGTCAATCGTCTTGAAGAGCGAGAGAGGGTTGGTGTTCTTAAGTCCTTCCCAAACCTCAACCTTCGAAGAGTCGTAAATCATCGTCTCCTCGTCAGTAGGGTCCTCAATGTCCTCGAAACCGAAGACTTCGTAAGAGCCCTTGTCGTTGATGAAGTTGTACTGTCCGATGAAGATAAGTTCGTTCTCAGTGTGGTTCCTTCTGTAGAAGCAAACCATAGGGAATCCGTCAACTGCGGTTCTTACATCGTCCTGCTCCTCGGCAATACAAATCTTCTGTGCGTCTGTACGGCACACATACTTCTTCTGGTCCTTGATAGCCTGTGTGTTGTAAGGGATTCTGTAGTGCATTGACTCGTCCTTGATGTTGCGTCCGTTGTACTCAATGTACTCCCTTGTAGCACCGCTTACGAGAGCCTTATCCTTATAAGTCTGGTTGGTGTATGATGCGTCACCGTTGTTAAGGAGTTCCGTATTCTCGAAGATATCGTTCCAAGAACGGCCCGCACCTACATTGTGTGAGCAAGAAGACTCCATGAAGTCAGCCTTGAGAGTCCACTTCTGTGCCTTATGAGCGTCAGCCCTGAACCTGTACTTACCCTTCTTGAGCGGCTTGCCCTGATAGTCAAGGGTGAAACAGTTGGTGTTGTGCAACCTTCCGTTCGTCTTGAAATCGTCGAAGTCAATAGCCAATCCCGTCCTCTTGTCCCTGAGCATAAGGTTACCCACAACGCTGTTAGGGTCGAGTTCGAAGTTAGAGTTGGCATAGAGGTCTTCGTTGAAGCCCTTATCCTTCGTCTTGAGTTTGAAGTTCTTACGAGGATAACCGAGCGAAGAAGTACCCTGAAGTTTCATCTGACAGTTGAAGGAAACGAAATTCCTTTCAGGCTCCTGCCTGTTAATGTACTCAACATCAAAGTTGTACCACTTTCCTTCCTTCTTAGAAGTCTGTCCCTCGGTGACAAGTTCGTCCATATCACCCGTGAAAATCATAACAGGGAGCTTGTTGGCAACCTCGTCGAAACCAACCTCCGTTGCAGAGCCTTCCTTGAGAACATTGTTCCTCTCGTAGATACCCTGAACATCGTCGGAATCAACCACGAAGTTGTTGAAAGCCTGGTCAACGGTGATTGCCCTGTTGTAAACCCTGACTGAACGGAGCCTTACCTTGCACTGTCCCGTAGGGTCACCGATTTTGAGGTATGCAGAAGAGAAGATGTTATCACCCTCCTTGTAGAGAGCAGCCCTTTCAAGGACACCGTTAACTACGATATAGATAAGGTATCCGTCATCGTGAGTACCCTTCTTATTACCGATAAAGGCAATCTTAAGCCTCTCGTTATCCTTATAGCGGGTATTGATAGAGGTTCCGTTATAGGTTGAGAGTTCAGCCTTGGTAGCGGTTACCCTGAAGAAAGCGTCGTTTTCGGAAAGTCCGTTAGAACAGTCGCAGATAACCGCATCCTCGTTCTCAATGTCGAATGTCTCAAGGTCGATTTCAACAGCACCGCCGTTCACAGCCCAGTCGCTGAACATTGGCTGAATGTCGAACTGAACCTGTGCCCCGTTGGAGATTGTGAGGGATTCCGTCTCCTCGTTCCAACCCTGCTGTGAACTCCAAGAGAATCCGCTGAATGTTGCGTGATATGTTCCGTATGTTCCGCTATAACTCCAAACATCCTTATTCTCGTCGGTGTTTCTCCTACCCATAGCCTGGAACTTAAGGACAAGTCCGTCGGTAGTTTCCTTGATACCGCTCGTAGTTTCGGCGACATCAATGTCAATGGTATATTCGAACACCTTCTCGTCGTTCTCTCCGAGGGCGTAAACCTTCAAAGCCTTTCCTTCTCCATAGTTCATAGGCCTGTAGTTGAAGGTGTTAATCTTACCGTTCCTGTCAACCACAGAACTCGTCACGATAGAGCCGTCATACTCGAAGTTTACTGTCAACCTGTTTTCGTTGAAGTCATAGATTGCCCAGTCGAACTTAATCTGCTCGAACTGATAGAGTGCGATATTGAAATTCTCGCCAGGCCCGATAACCTTGTTTCCGTCATCGGTAATCATATACATAAGGAACGAAGTCTCAGCCTCGCCCGCCTTTGCGAAGGTGAAGAAATGGACGGGGGTGTAGAACAAGGTTCCGTCGGAAGCGACAACATATGCCCTTACCTGCAATGAGTGTTGTCCAACGGAGAGGTTAGAAATGTCCAATGTGGCGATGCTATCAACCCTAATGTCGCTGATAACCATTGATTCTGAACTCCTTACGCTAACCCCATCAATGAAGAACTCAAGGAACTTCTTTTCCCTACACTCAATGATATAAGGAACCATTATCGTGTTTCCTGTTTGGGCTACATTGTAATCGAAATTCACCTCGAATGAGAGGTCGAAGATGTTGTATGTCATGACGAACTGCGTGGTTGCCTTCGTTGACATACCTGTAATCTTGATTGCAATGCTGTTCGAACCGTCCCTGAGGTAATCGTCAACATTAGCACTGAACACCGTCCAATCGCCCGCTATGACAGGGATTTCGTTGGTGAACTTATTGCTGATGCCAGAACCCGTGAAGGAGAGTTCAATCTTAGCCCTTGGGTCAGCCGTACCGCCGTTGTTCTTGTCAACAATCTTGAACTTGAACTGAATGGTGTTGCCCTTAGTACCCTTGAGGACACTGTGGGACACGACAAGACTTTCAGGCGTACCGTCCATACCAGCAACCCTCACCTCGTAGTTGGATTCCATTTCGTAAGAGTCCAATACATAGGATTCGTCGCTCGTATCAATGAACGCCTGCTTATCCTCCTCGTTTGCGAAGTAATAAACGGTGTTTATACCGTCTGGCTTATAAACAGCACCTATCTTCGTTTCAAGTTCACCTTTGATATGCTTCTGTACGCTCTCGCCGTCAACAGGTTGGAAACCTGTCGAAGCATCGCCGCCCCAATCGGTGTTTCTATTTATCTTTCCGTTGTATGCCATATATCGTAATTATAATTTTTAATTTTTCCAAGCGTCATCGTTTAGCCAAGGCAGATTGTTAATCCAATACCCGCTTCCAAAGCAAGAATCACCTGACGCTTCCTCTTCCTTTTGCCATACCAAGATTTTCCCACGGCGCACCTCAATTAAAGGAACTGCGCCGTGGACAATCTCAATTACATCTTTCTTGCTTCTCTGAATCATAGTCTTTTAAATTACTCTGTTGGTTCTTCAGAATGTGGTTCGGGTTCTACTTCTGGCTCAGACTCTGGAGTTGCCGCCGCTTCAAGTGCTGCAAGTCTTGCCTCAAGGTCTGCAACCCTCTGAACAAGTCCGAGGAGTTCACTTACCTTAACCCTGATTTCGAAGGACGTACCTTCTGCCATAAACTCAGCATATTTTGCCTCAGCCTCTGCTGAAGTTGCACCTGCGTGCTTACTGATATAATTGGTGATAAACGTTCCGCTATCAGGGGTCTTTTCAGGGTCTGATACGTTGTTTCCATAGGTGTAAACAATCTCAGTGTCCTGTCCTGAACGGTCACCATTCTTAGAAATCTTCTTCTCAAACGCAATCTCTGTTGCGTCTGCTGCGAGGGTTTCTGTTGATAGGAGGATTTCGTCCATCTTCTTGTCAACATCGTCAACGGTCCAAACAGTCTCAATCTTCTTACCTGCGAACTTAATCTTAGAATCAGTTTCGAGGTTGACATTGATTTCGTTCTTTGACCACGCCGTGTTCTTTGTCCATACAGGGACTTTCTCCCATCCTGATACCAAGTTACCGTCTTCGTTATAGACAGCAGCGTTAGCCTCGTAGTATGCGAGTTCATCTTCAGATAGAGTAGAAGGGTCCTTTGTCGCTTTCTTCTTGATAGGCGTTGTTTGTCCGTATTCAATTGAAATGTTCTTTGTTCCCTTGTAAACGAACTTTGTGCTATCCTCATAGAATGATGTCTCACCGCTACCCATTGCAACGATTGTGTAACTGCTTACAGCACTTGCTATAATATCACACGCTGTGTTGTACACAATAGTTCCTTCTGGTGCTGCCGTTACTCCGTCAGCCAATACCGTGTCAATGGCGGCCTTGTAGTAAACCTTGTTTGCGTTGGTGTAGAATGCCTCGTTTGTATAGTTGATAATTCTATCACCCTTAGCGTGCATATCACCGCTTTCGTCA
>Ga0310786_10004365_pt1 | contig 19755 bp, 14 predicted proteins | sample AusTroGonzalo_MG_FD_203881 | JGI IMG/M metagenome (GOLD analysis project Ga0310786, IMG submission 203881) | Bovine rumen microbial communities from tropical cattle in Woodstock, Queensland, Australia - Gonzalo_03 (v2) (version 2) | ecosystem: Host-associated > Mammals > Digestive system >... | reverse complement strand
AAGAAGGATTCACTATGGGTGGAGAAACTCGACAGCCTGTGCGAGGGACTGCATCAGATCTTCCCCCAGCGTTCGGCAGAAGAGTTCAAAACCAAGTTGACGGAAGGTCACGATAAGGTGGTCGTGCGAAAGGTCGACGGCAAGGAGGTGCGAACCGTCGGTGCCCTGCACTGGCCTATCTGGCAGAAACGTATTGACTATAACACCTTCTGTGAGGTGAAGAATCTCCCGTTCCTGTCGTTGCCGAAATACAAGGGTGGCTTCCATTGGGAGGAGTTCAATGCGCGTCGTCGTCCCTTCGGATCACTGGCCCAGCGCACCATCGGAGATATGTTCGGTGCTAAGGACAGTGCCAAGTATGGTCTCGAACTATCATATGACTCTATCCTCCGTGGTACGAACGGACTGATGCATCGTAGGAAGATTCTGAATAAGTATATGGACATCCCTGTGTTGAACCCCATCGATGGTGCCGACATCGTCACGACGATAGACGTAGGAATGCAGGATTTGGCAGAACATGCCGTCATCGATGAACTGAAAGAAATCAACGGTGAGATGGGTGTTGCCATCCTTATGGAGGTTAAGACGGGTGATGTGAAAGCCATTGTAAACATGCAGCGTGCTGCTGACGGTAGTTATCACGAGATGGTGAATAACGCTATCAGTTACCGATGTGAGCCAGGTTCCGTGTTCAAGGTCGCCTCGTTCCTTGTGGCTCTCGACGATGGTGTAGTGGATACCAGTTATGTGATTCATACCGGTAGCGGTGTCGTTGATATGCATGGTCGTTGGATGAAGGATCACAATTGGCGGCGTGGCGGTTATCAAGACATTAACGTAGCCCGTGCCTTGGAGGTCAGTTCGAACATCGGCGTCAGTCATGTGATAGACCGTTTTTATGGCAGCAATCCGAAGAAATATGTAGAGGGTCTTTACCGCGTAGGTATTCATGAAGACTTGAAGATACCGTTGGTAGGCTATCAGGCTCCTTGGATCCGTATTCCTGATACAAAGACCACCGATCGTAGCAAATACTGGAGTAAGACCACCTTGGCCTGGATGAGTATCGGCTATGAGACTCAGATTGCACCTATCAATACTGTGGCTTTCTATAATGCCATTGCCAACAATGGTAAGATGATGCAACCACGTTTTGTGAAGAAGTTGGTTAAGGATGGTCAGGTGGTTAGGGAGTTTGAACCTGTTGTTCTTAAGCAGCAGATTGCCAAACCACATGCCATTAAGACCATGCAGACCATTTTGGAGCATGTTGTCAGCCAGGGCCTCGGACGTAAGGCCGGTTCGAAGTCGTTTAAGGTGGCAGGAAAGACAGGAACGGCACAGGTGGCCGACCAATATGGTGGCTATCACTCAGGTACCACCCGCTATTGGCTTTCGTTTGCCGGCTATTTCCCTGCTGATAATCCCCGTTATACCTGTATCGTCTGTCTGAAGAAGTCGGGTCTCCCTGCTTCTGGTGGTGGTATGAGTGGTGTGGTATTCCACCGTATCTCTGAAGGTGTGATGGCCCAAAACCTGAAACTGAGCGTAGAGGATGCTCGTGACGAGTATTCCAGTTTCACGCCAGACGTGAAGACTGGTGATGCTGAGGCTGCCGGCTATGTGATGAGTAGCCTTGGTGTGAAGGGACAGCACCCCCGTCAGCAGTTGACAGCCAAGAGTATCGTGCCGAGTCTTGTCGGAATGGGAGCCCGTGATGCTGTCTACCAGCTGGAGAGTCGTGGTGTCAAGGCAAGGGTGAGAGGCCGTGGAAAGGTGAAGTCGCAGAGTATCCATGCAGGTACTGCCGTCAGACAGGGAATGGTTTGCGAGCTATTAATGGAGTAGACAGTAGTTAAAGTTTTTAGATATGAGACTGAAGGAGTTATTAAAGAATGTCGAAGTTCTGAACGTCATCGGTGATGTGGAAGTAGACATCAAGGGCGTAAACATTGATTCCCGCCGTATTGAGGCAGGACATCTGTTCGTGGCCATTCCTGGAACCCAGACCGACGGTCACAAGTTCATTCCCAAAGCTATCGAGCAGGGAGCAGTAGCTGTTCTGTGTGAATACTTCCCTAATAAACGGGAACCAGGTGTCACATATGTGGCTGTCGAGTCTACCGAGGCATGGGTAGGCGAGGTGGCCACGCAGTTCTATGACGATCCTTCCAGAAAACTGAAACTGGTGGGCGTCACAGGCACCAATGGTAAGACAACCATTGCTACCTTATTGTATAATATGTTCAGAAAGTTCGGTCATAAATGCGGATTGCTCTCCACCGTCTGCAATTATATCGAAGGCGAGGCCATACCCACCGACCATACAACACCAGATCCCATTGAGTTGAACAGTTTGCTGGCCAGGATGGTGGATGCCGGCTGCGAGTATGCCTTTATGGAGTGCAGCAGTCATGCCATCGCCCAGAAGCGTATAGGTGGACTTCGTTTTACGGGGGGGCTGTTTACGAACCTGACCCGTGATCATCTGGACTATCACAAGACCTTCGAGAACTATCGCGATGCCAAGAAGGCCTTCTTTGACGGACTCGACAAAGACGCCTTTGCCATCACCAACGCTGACGACAAGAACGGACTGTTTATGGTGCAGAACACGAAGGCGACAGTGAAGACCTATTCCACCCGTTCGATGGCTGACTTCAAAGCTAAAATCATTGAGTGCCATTTCGAGGGTATGTATCTCGACATCAATGGCAAGGAGGTGGGTGTGCAGTTCATCGGCAAGTTCAACGTCAGCAATCTGCTCGCTGTTTATGGTGCCGCTGTCATGCTGGGCAAGCAGCCTGAGGATATCTTGGTAATCCTGAGTACCCTGAAGAGTGTTAACGGGCGCTTGGAGCCGATTCGTTCTCCGGAGGGATATACGGCTATTGTGGATTATGCCCATACCCCCGATGCTCTGGAGAATGTACTTAACGCCATCCATGAGGTGCTTGACGGCAAGGGTAAGGTCGTCACCGTCTGCGGAGCAGGCGGGAACCGTGACAAGGGTAAGCGTCCGCTGATGGCTCAGGAGGCTGTGAAACAGAGCGACCGTGTGATCATTACCTCTGATAACCCCCGTTTTGAAGAGCCGCAAGACATTATCAATGATATGCTGGCAGGCCTTGATGCCCGTCAGATGAAGAAAGTGATTAGTATCGTAGACCGTCGAGAGGCTATCCGCACGGCCTGTATGATGGCAGAGAAGGGAGATGTGATCCTCATTGCTGGTAAAGGCCATGAGGACTATCAGGAGATCCAAGGTGTGAAGCACCACTTCGACGACAAGGAAGTGGTACGCGAGATTTTTAATGTTTAATTTTAGTGTTTAGTTCTCATGCTGTACTATTTCTTCCGTCTGCTTGACCAATACGATATTCCAGGATCACACATGTGGTCCTACATCTCCTTCCGTGCTCTTCTGACGCTGATCCTGGCTTTGTTGATTTCTGCTTGGTTTGGTGAGAGGTTCATCAGATGGATGAAACGTAGAAAAATCTTTGAGACAGAGCGCGATCCGAGTATCGATCCCTTTGGCGTGGAGAAGAAAGGTGTGCCCACGATGGGTGGTATCATCATCATTGTGAGCATTCTCGTGCCAGTCCTTCTGTTATGTCGTATCAGGAATATTTATATCATCCTGATGTGCGTCACTACCATCTGGTTGGGTTTCCTCGGTTTTCTCGATGATTATATCAAGATCTTCCGTCGTAATAAGGAAGGTCTGAAAGGCAAATGGAAGATTGTAGGACAGGTGAGCATCGGCTTTATCGTTGGTCTGACTCTCTGGCTGAGTCCTGATGCTGTGGTGCGTGAGAATGTCAATGTACAGCAACAAAATCAGGAGGTTGTTGTGAAGCATAAGAAAGAGGCTGTGAAGTCGCTACATACCACCATACCCTTTATTAAAAACCATAACCTGAACTACTCGGATGTCATGAGTTTCCTGGGAGATAATAAGGTGGCAGGCGGTTGGATCCTCTTCGTACTCATCACGATCCTCGCAGTGACAGGTGTTAGCAATGGTGCAAATCTGAATGATGGCATGGATGGTATGTGTGCAGGTAATTCGGCAATCATCGGCGTGGCGTTAGGCATACTGGCCTACGTGTCGTCGCATATCGGCTATGCCTCGTATTTCGACATCATGTATATTCCTCATTCCGAGGAGTTGGTGGTGTTCCTCTGTGCCTTTATCGGAGCCATGATCGGTTTTCTCTGGTACAACGCCTTCCCCGCACAGGTGTTTATGGGAGATACTGGTTCGCTGACCATCGGTGGCATCATCGGCGTCTGCGCTGTCATTATCCACAAGGAGCTGTTGCTGCCCATCCTCTGTGGCATCTTTTTCGTGGAGAGTCTGAGTGTGATAATCCAGACACAGTGGTTTAAGATTCAGAAGAAGAAGGGTAAGCGAGTGCGTGTGTTCCGTGCAACGCCAATTCATGATAACTTCCGTAAGCTCGACTCTCAGTTGGATGCCACCAGCCAGTATATCTTGAAAGGCTGGCCCCACAGGCCCTTCCATGAGTCGAAGATCACGATAAGATTTTGGATTGTCAGTATCATACTGGCTGCCCTGACGATTATAACACTTAAGATGCGTTGAAGATTGAAGATTGAAAATTGAACATTATGAGTAGGATAGTAATATTAGGAGCCGGAGAGAGTGGCGCGGGAGCTGCTGTCCTGGCAAAGAAAGAAGGATTTGACGTGTTCGTTTCGGATATGTCGAAGATTGCTGACAAATATAAAAAGATGCTCGACAGTCATGGCATCGCGTGGGAGGAAGGTCAGCATACAGAGGAGAAAATTCTGAATGCTGATGAGATTATCAAGAGTCCCGGTATCCCCGACACTGCGCCGATGATTGTGAAGGTAAAAGAGAAAGGTATCCATATTATCAGTGAGATTGAGTTTGCTGGGCGTTACACCCGTTCAAAGATGATCTGTATTACAGGATCGAATGGTAAGACTACTACAACCTCGTTGATCTATCATATTTTCAAGGAGGCAGGCTACGATGCAGGACTGGCAGGCAATATAGGTAACTCCTTGGCCCTTCAGGTGGCAGAGGATCCGCATGAGTATTATATCATCGAACTGAGCTCTTTCCAGCTTGATAACATGTACGATTTCCGTGCCAATATCGCTATCTTGCTGAATATTACGCCCGACCATCTGGACCGCTATGATTTCAAGATGCAGAAATATGTCGATGCGAAGATGCGTATCATCCAGAACCAGACACCTCAGGATGCCTTTATCTATTGGGCTGACGATCCTATTATCAAACGGGAACTGGAGAAGTATGACATCAAAGCTGTGCAGTATCCCTTCTCAGAACTGAAAGAGAAAGGTGTCATCGGCTATATCGAGGAAGGCCAGTATAAGATCGAAAAGCCCGAGCCGTTCAATATGGAACAGGAGAGTCTGAGTCTGACGGGCCGTCACAATATCTACAACTCCCTCGCTGCAGGTATCGCCTCCGATGTCGCTGGTATCAAGAACGAGGAGATCCGCAAGAGCCTGAGCGACTTCCCCGGTGTGGAACATCGTTTGGAGAAGGTGTGTATGGTGCGTGGCGTGCAGTATATCAACGACTCCAAGGCTACCAATGTCGATGCCTGCTGGTATGCGCTGGAGGCGATGAAGACGAAGGTGGTGCTGATCATCGGTGGTAAGGATAAGGGCAACGACTACGACCCCATCAAACCGTTGGTGAAGGAGAAGTGCTCTGGCATCGTGTATCTTGGAGCCGACAACCAGAAGTTGCACGACAACTTCGACAGTCTGGGTATCCCCGTCCGCGACACCCACTCGATGAAAGATTGTGTGGCTGCTTGCTACGAGTTGGCTAAGCCGGGTGAGACCGTGCTGCTCAGTCCTTGCTGCGCTTCTTTCGATCTCTTTAAGAATATGGAGGATCGCGGGGAACAGTTCAAGGAACTGGCTCGGAATCTCTAAATAGTAAATCGTTAAGTCGTAAATCGATAATCTCTCGAAGAATATGAAGATAGGGAATCTGTTTAAGGGTGATAAGGTCATTTGGATGGTACTCCTCTTCCTGTGCCTCATCAGCATTGTCGAAGTGTTTTCCGCTTCGAGCTCCCTGACGTATAAGAACCAGGACTACCTGACGCCTATCATAGGCCATTCCTGGAAGATTATCGTCGGTGTGGCCATGGCCATTGTCATCCTGAATATTCCGTGTCGTTTCTTTAAGCTGATGACGCCCGCCTTGCTCATCATCTCAGTGATTATGCTCCTGTGGGTGTTGTGCTTCGGAGAGAAGACCAACGATGCAGGCCGTTGGATCAGTCTTTTCGGACTGAAGTTCCAACCTTCGGAGATTGCGAAGGGTACGATGGTGCTTGTCACGGCCCAGATCCTAAGTGCCATGCAGCGTGAGGAGGGGGCTGATAAGCGGGCCTTTAAGTTCATCCTCATTGTGGTCATTCCTTTTATCATTCTCATCGGACTGGAGAATCTCTCTACTGCAGCCCTCATCATGGTGGTTATCTTCCTGATGATGTTCATCGGTCGTGTACCATTTGTGCAGTTGGGAAAGATGATGGCTGGTGGTGTGTTGGTCGTTGCCCTTTTCATCGGACTGGTCTATATGGCAGGCAGCCTGGAGGGTAATGACGAGACCGCGGAGACACAGACGGAGACCGTTGCCAATGGTCATACGGAGAAGAGTAAGAAGAAAGGACCTCTCCACCGCTTTGCCACATGGAAGAACCGTATCGACAAGAAACTGAATTCGAAATACGTGGCTCCTCAGGATTATGACCTCGACAAGGATGCACAGGTGGCCCATGCCAATATCGCCATCGTCAACAGTAACATCATCGGTAAGGGTCCTGGACAGTCGATAGAACGTGACTTCCTTCCACAGGCCTTCAGTGACTTCATCTTTGTTATCATCATCGAGGAACTGGGTATCATCGGAGCCAGTTTTGTGGTGCTGTTGTATATTGTCCTGCTGTTCCGTGCAGCCCGTATCGCCAGTCGTTGCGATAATAATTTCCCTGCCTTCCTTGTGCTTGGACTGGCTCTGATGCTCGTCATCCAAGCCTCCTTCAATATGCTGGTGGCAGTGGGCATTGCACCCGTTACAGGACAGCCTCTACCGCTCATCTCCCGAGGAGGTACATCGACTATTATCAACTGTGCCTACATCGGTGCTATTCTCAGTGTGAGTCGCTCTGCGAAAAAAAAGAGCGATAAAATGTCGTTAAACGAAATTTAATTTGTAATTTTGCAGGCAATAATTAATAAGGTATGAGCAAAGCATTACGAGTCATCATCAGTGGAGGCGGCACAGGAGGTCACATCTTTCCTGCTGTGTCTATCGCGAATGCTGTCAAGACCTTGTGTCCTGATGCTGAGATTTTGTTCATCGGTGCCCAGGGCCGTATGGAGATGCAGCGTGTGCCAGCGGCAGGCTATGAGATCAAGGGGCTTCCCATACGCGGTTTCTTCCGTCCGTTGTGGAAACCTGCTAATATCGGCGTGGCTTTCGACTATCTGAGGAGCAAATGGCTTGCCAAGAAGATCTTGCGTGTGTTCCGTCCCGATGTGGTGGTGGGTGTTGGTGGCTATGCCAGCAGTGCTGCCCTTGGGGCCGCCAATAGCATGGGCATCCCGACGCTTATACAGGAACAGAACAGTTATGCGGGTCTCGCTAACAAACAGTTGGCTTCCAAGGCGGCAAAGATCTGTGTGGCCTATGAAGGCATGGAGCGCTTCTTCCCTGCAGACAAGATCATTATGACGGGTAATCCCGTGCGTCAGAACCTGCTCGACACGAAACTGTCACGCGAGGAGGCTGTGAAGAGCCTTGGTCTTGATCCGAAGAAGAAAACCATCCTCTTAGTGGGTGGTAGTCTTGGAGCTCGTACCATCAACGAGAGTGTGCTCCGTAATCTTGATATCATCAGGGATCAGGAGAAGGATGTACAGTTCTTCTGGCAGACAGGCAAATACTATAGTGCAGAGATCACAGAGCGCCTGAAGGGTGTGGATATTCCTAATCTGAAGGTGACGGACTTCATTACCGATATGGGTGCTGCCTATAAGGCTGCCGATCTCGTCATCAGCCGTGCTGGTGCCAGCAGCATCTCGGAGTTCTGTCTCATCGGTAAACCCGTGATCCTTGTGCCAAGTCCGAATGTGGCTGAGGACCATCAGACGAAGAATGCCCTGGCACTGGCCAATAAGGAGGCTGCTCTCTATGTGAAGGACGCTGAAGCCCCTGATACTTTGTTGGAGTTGGCTATTCTGACTGTCAATGATGCGGCTCGTCTGAAGTCACTCAGCGAGAATGTGAAGAAGCTCGCCCTGCCCGATTCCGCCAATATCATTGCACAGGAAGTCATCAAGTTAAGTGAAAAGTAAAATACTAAATGGAAATTAAAGATATAAAAGCAGTCTATTTTGTAGGAGCCGGTGGCATTGGCATGAGTGCTATCGCCCGGTATTTCCTGAAAAGAGGACTCGTCGTGGCAGGCTATGACAAGACACCCTCTGATCTGACGCGCCAGTTAGAGAAAGAGGGTATGCTCCTCCACTATGAGGAGAATATCGACGAGATTCCTTTCTCCTGCAAACGTAAGGAGACTTGTCTCGTCATCTATACTCCTGCCATCCCTGAGAGCCATCAGGAGCTCTGTTATTTCCGTGAGAACGGTTTTGAGGTGCAGAAGCGTGCCCAGGTGCTCGGAGCACTGACACAAACCCATAAGGGTCTCTGTGTGGCAGGTACGCATGGTAAGACCACGACCTCTACGATGTGTGCCCATATCATGCACCAGAGTCATCTTGACTGCAACGCCTTCCTTGGCGGCATCTCGAAGAACTATGGTACCAACTATATCCTCTCCGACTCCGACTTTGTAGTCATCGAAGCCGACGAGTTCGACCGCTCGTTCCATTGGCTGCGTCCTTGGATGAGTGTTATCACCTCTACCGACCCCGATCATCTCGACATCTATGGCACAAAAGATGCTTATCTCGAGAGTTTCCGTCATTACTCCGAACTCATCCAGCCCGGAGGGGCACTGATTATTCATCGTGGACTGGAGATGCAGGAACACCTGCAGGACGGGGTGCGCCGTTATGACTATAGTCGTAACGAGGGTGATTTTCATGCTGAGAACATCCGGGTTGTCAATGGTGGCATCACTTTCGACTTCATCTCACCGCTGGAGTGTGTGAAGGACGTGGAACTGGGACAGCCCATCCCCATCAATATCGAGAACGGTATCGCTGCTATGGCAATGGCTCAGTTGAATGGTTGTACGGCAGAGGAGTTGCGTTATGGTATGAAGACCTACGGTGGCGTAGACCGTCGTTTCGACTTCAAGATCAAGAACGGAAAGCTTGTCTTCCTCAGTGACTATGCCCACCACCCGAAAGAGATCTACCAGAGTGCGAAGAGCATCCGTGAGCTGTATAAAGACAAACGCATAACTGCTATCTTCCAGCCACACCTTTACACCCGTACTCGTGATTTCTACAAGGACTTCGCTGAGGCTCTGAGCCAGCTCGACGAGGTGATCCTCACAGAGATATACCCCGCTCGTGAACTGCCTATCGAGGGCGTCACCTCTGAGCTCATCTACAACAACCTGAAGCCGGGTGTGAAGAAAGAGATGATTCTGAAGGAGCAGGTGCTCGACTATGTCAAGACCCACGACTTCGAGGTGCTGATCGTCCTCGGTGCCGGCGACCTCGACAATCAAGTTCCTCAGATCACGAAGATCCTCAAGGATAAGATGAAGTAGTCAAGAATTAGAGGATTAAAGAATTATATAGTTCAAGGATATAATATGGCTCGTTTCAACTGGAAGAAAACCCTCCTTGTTCTCTGCGATATCGTCATCGCCGCCTACTTGGTCATGGCAGTCACATCGTTCAATAAGCCCGACATGGCCGCCCCCCACTGTACGGAGGTGAAGACCGACATCGAGGCGAACATTGTGGATGGTTTCCTGACGGCAGACGAGATCAACAAGCTGTTGCGTGTAGAGAAGGTCTATCCTCTCTCGAAACCCATGAGTGAGATCAACCCGCGACAGATAGAGGAGGTACTCCAGAAGAGTCCGTTCGTTGAGAAGGCAGAGTGTCATAAGACCCAGAGCGGCCATGTCTGCATACAGGTTCGCCAGCGGGTGCCTGTCGTCAGGGTGATGGCTGTCAATGGCGAGAACTACTATATCGACTCTCATGCCAATGTGATGCCAGAGAACCGTTATGTCAACGACCTCATCGTCGCCACGGGTCATATCACCCGCCGCTATGCCCAGACCAATCTGAGCCGTGTGGCCAATCATATCATGCAGAACAAGTTCTGGCAGAATCAGATCGTGCAGATCAATGTGTTGGCAGATGGTACGATGGAACTTGTGCCCCGTGTGGGCGACCATATTATCTTCATCGGAGCCCCTGTAGGAGTGGCTAAGAAACTGGAACGTATGCGTAAGTTCTATCTCTACGGTCTGAACAAGGCAGGTTGGAACAAGTACAGCTATGTCAATGTGGAATTCGACAATCAGATCATCTGTAAGAAAAGGAAACATCAAATCATTAAATCGTCAATCGAAAATCAGTAAATCGTAATTATATATGGTGGCAGCAAAGGATTTTATCGTAGCAATCGAACTCGGATCATCCAAGATGACCGGTATCGCAGGACAGAAGAACCTCGACGGTAGCATCAACGTATTGGCCGTTGTGAAGGAGAGTTCTTCCTCATTTATCAGAAAGGGTGTGGTCTACAATATTGACAAGACCGCCCAATGCCTCTCTAACATTATCAAGAAGCTTGAGAACCAGCTCAAGACGGAAATCACCCAGGTATATGTCGGCGTAGGCGGACAATCCATCCGTGGTGTCCGTAACGTCATCACCAAGGATCTGCCCAGCGAGACGATCGTCACACAAGAGATGGTCATTGATCTGATGGATGCTAACCGTAACATGACTTATCAGGATCAGGAGATCCTCGACGCCGCTGTCCAGGAGTATAAGGTAGGCTCACAACTGCAGCTCGACCCAGTGGGTATCCAGGCCACTCATCTCGAGGGTAATTTCCTCAATATCCTTGAGCGTAAAGCCTTCTATAAGAACCTGAATATGTGTTTCGAGACCGCTGGTATCCGTGTGGCTGAGATGTACCTTGCTCCGTTGGCACTCGCCGACAGTGTGCTTACAGAGGCAGAGAAACGTTCGGGTTGTGTGCTTGTCGACCTCGGTGCCGACACCACCACCGTCTCTGTCTACTCGAAGAATATCCTGCGCCACCTCGCCGTCATCCCCCTCGGAGGCAATAACATCACGAAAGACATTGCCACGCTGCAGATGGAGGAGAGCGATGCTGAGCGCATGAAGCTGAAGTACGCTTCGGCCTTTACCGACAATAACGATATCGATAACGACCTGAAATACTCCATCGATACGGAGCGTCAGATTGAGAGCCGTAGGTTCATCGAGATTGTCGAGGGCCGTCTGGAGGAGATTATCGAGAATGTATGGTTCCAGGTGCCGTCGGAATTCTACGACAAGCTCCTGGGCGGTATCATCCTCACTGGTGGCGGCTCGAACATGAAGAATATCGAGCGCGCCTTCACCAACCATACTCATGTCGAGAAGATTCGCATCGCCAAGTTTGTCACACCGACCATCCTCTCCAACAACGACGATATCAAGTCCCACAACGGCATGATGAACACCGTGCTGGGTCTGTTGGTCAAGGGCGATTTGAACTGTGCCGGCGATGAGGTCAATCCCAATGGCGATCTCTTCAGCACGAAGAAAGAACCCTCATCTGCGGCTGTCGATTCACGTACACCGCGCCAGGCCAGTGAGATTCCGCAGGGCGTTATCCGTACGGAGAACGAGAAGAAGGCTGCTGAGGAGGAGCGTCGTCGCCAGCAGGAAGAAGAAGACCGTCGTCAGCAGGAGGAGGAAGCAGCTGAGCGTCAGCGTATTGCCGAGGAGAAGAAAGCTAACAGCTTCTGGAACAAGGCCTTCAAGAAGATTAAGCGATTTGGTGAGACTATCATCGAGGAAGAATAATCCTAATTCGTAATTCATAATTCGTAAATAATAAGATCCATGGACAATAATAATATTCAGATTCTGGACTTCGGAACACCGGAGCAGGAACACAGCATCATCAAGGTGATTGGTGTTGGTGGCGGTGGTGGCAATGCCGTCAACCACATGTATCGTGAGGGCATTCATGATGTCACGTTCGTACTCTGCAACACGGACAACCAGGCACTTAACGACTCGCCTGTACCCGTTCATCTGCAGTTAGGCAAGGAAGGCCTTGGTGCAGGTAACAAACCTGAGAAGGCCCGTCTGGCCGCTGAGGAGAGCATCGAGGACATCCGTGCCATGCTCTCCGACGGCACCCGTATGGCTTTCATCACCGCTGGTATGGGTGGTGGTACCGGCACTGGTGCAGCACCCGTCATTGCCCGTGTCTCGAAGGAACTGGGCATCCTCACCGTAGGTATCGTCACAATCCCCTTCCGCTTTGAGGGTGATCGTAAGATCGACCAGGCCCTCGATGGTGTGGAGGAGATGCAGAAGCATGTCGATGCTCTGCTCGTTATTAATAATGAACGTCTGCGTGAGATCTATCCCGAGCTCTCTGTGCTTGATGCCTTCGGAAAGGCTGACGACACCCTTTCCGTTGCAGCCAAGTCGATTGCAGAGATCATCACTGTTCACGGACTGATCAACCTCGACTTCAACGATGTGAAGACCGTGCTCAAGGACGGTGGTGTCGCCATCATGTCCACTGGCTACGGTGAAGGCGAGGGTCGTGTGAAGAAAGCCATTGAGGACGCCCTGAACTCACCGTTGCTCAACGACAACGATATCTTCAACTCGAAGAAGATCCTGCTCAGCATCTCGTTTGCAGGCTCGAAGGACGGTCAGCAGTCGCTGATGATGGAAGAGATGAACGATGTGAACGACTTCATGGCGAAGTTTGGCAACGACTTCGAAATCAAGTGGGGTCTTGCCACCGACCTCGAGCTTGGCAAGAAGGTAAAGGTTACCATCCTCGCTACCGGCTTCGGTATCGAGAGCATCGACGGCATGAACAGTCACCTGAAGAAGCAGAGCCAGGAGGATATCAACCGCATCGCTGCCGAGCAGGAGAAGGCCGCAGAGCGTCAGGATCGTCGTAACCGCTACTATGGAGGCGAGGGTGCCACGAAGCGCTACAAGCGTCGTCCGAACATCTACCTGTTCCGTCCTGAGGACCTCGACAACGACGATGTTATCTCTGCCGTAGAGTCGACACCTACCTATAAGCGTACTCGAGAGATTCTCGACAGCATCAACTCCCAGGCTGGTGGCGCCACAGTGGTCGACTATGATGTGCTCCCCGTGGAGCCTTCAGAACCTGTTCAGGGCGTTATCAAGTTTTAGTTGACAGTTGTATAGTATGTAGATCGTGGGTCGCCTTGTCGTCCTCCTCATCCTCTCTGCCTCTTTCCTGAGCGTCGAGGCTCAGGATCTGGCTGCGAAACTGGTGGCCTTCGACCATCGGCTCTCTCCCGATAACACGGGTGTCCTCGCCGTTGATGCCGATGCGCTTGCATTCTTCAAGAATAATGAGTTCGACGGCGAGCAGGCCTCAGGCTACACCCTCCCTGGATTTTGGATACAGCCCCGTCTCTCCTACCAGCCTCTCGACGGCGTACGGCTTGAGGCGGGCTTTCATGCTGCTGTCTACAACGGTGCCAACAAATACCCTTGTTTCGCCTACCACGACATTGCCCGTTGGAAGGGCGACCAATATCAGAGCGGTGCGCATTTTCTGCCATTCTTGCGGGCACAGGCACAGTTAGGTAGCGTCACTTTCGTCTTGGGCAATATCTACGGAGGTGCCAATCACGGCGTCGTTGAACCCCTGATGAACGCCGAGGTCAACCTCACACAGGACCCAGAGACGGGCTTCCAGATCCTCGTCGATCGTCCCCGCTACCGTCTCGACGCCTGGATCAACTGGCAGAGTTTCATCTTCCGTGCCGATACCCATCAGGAGGCTTTCACCGTAGGAATCTCCCAGCGTATCGCTCTCAATGCTCCGCAGTCGCCCCTTGCTTTCTATATCCCCATCGACATTCTCTTCCAGCATCGTGGGGGAGAGATCGACTCTACCGATGCTGGTGTGCAGACACTCGATAATGCCGCCCTCGGCCTCGGTCTGCGATGGAATGCTGATGGCAGGTTTTTCAATGGTCTCACTGCTGAGGCCCTTGTTCTCTATAGTTGGCAGCAGGTAGGTCATTTATGGCCCTTCAACAAAGGACTGGGTGGAGGACTCACCTTGAGTGGCGACTTCCTCCGTCAGGTACGCGTCTTCGCCACTACCGTCTGGGCACATAACTTCTGTCCTTTCTACGGCTCGCCCTTCTTCTCCACCTTCGCCACCAAGACGGGTCGCGACCTCTCCACGGTCTTCACCTCCCACATCGGTGCCGAGTGGAGCCACACCTTCGCCCCAGGCTACGTCCTCGGAGCGAAGCTCGACACTTACCTCTGTGCCCCTTCGCACGAATCCCTTACCAACAACTTCTGCTTCGGCGTCTTCCTTCGTTGTAGTCCCCATTTCGTGCTGAGCAAAAAATAGAATCTACCATATTATTCTCGCAATAAAAGCACATAATTCGTTAGTTTTTGGGCTGAGATTAAGAAAAAACACGCGGCTTCTGCAAAAAAGACGGCTTAGAAAGATACAACATTCAATAATATTTCTTACCTTTGCACTCATTAAAGACGTAAGAATGAGCAGTAGAGAGTTTATACAAAAGTTTTCCAAGAATCTTTTTTGGGATGCAGATCCATCGACGATTTCGATGGACAGTTCTTCGCGCTATGTCATTCAACGTGTTCTGGAATATGGCCAAATGAACGACTGGCGACTCATTAATCAATATTACGGCCTCCAGAAAATTGTCGAGGAGTGTAAACAGATGCGTACGCTCGACCCTGTCTGCCTTTCTTTTATCTGCACTATTTCTCATACTAAAGAAGAAGATTACAGATGCTATCACTTCAGACAGTCCTTCCCGACACCCTGGAACTCTTAAGAGTGCTGATGCAACAGCCTCTCCTTAAAGACATGCGATTGGTGGGAGGTACGTCGTTGGCTTTGCAATATGGCCATCGCAGGTCTGTTGATCTGGACTTCTTTGGTACGACGACAGAAGATGTTGACGAGTTGACCAAGATGATGCAGGATTGCTCGAAGGATTTGATAAAGGGAAGTTGTACGAAACGCATCAAGACATATTTCCTGAATGGTGTGAAAGTCGATGTGGTCAACTATGACTATAAATGGATTGATGAACCAGTAATAGAGGAAGGTTTCCGACTTGCCTCTCCAAAGGACATTGCTGCGATGAAGGTGAATGCGGTTATGGGTAGAGGTACGAAAAAGGACTTTGTAGACGTTTATTTCCTGCTCAAGCATTATTCCTTTGATGAACTGATACAGTTTTATCTGCAGAAATATACTGACGGTTCAGAATACCGTGCTTTGCTCAGTATGTCCTATTTTGCTGATGCAAATCCCCAACCCATGCCCTTTATGTTCCAGCAAGTAGATTGGGAAACCATAAAGGATGAAATCAAACGACAGGTAGAAGCTTATAACCAAAAGCATTTATAAGCATATCAACAAAAATCGGAGTTTTCATAAGCCTGGCAATTTGTGCGTGTGATGTTTTACAGTAATCCCTCACATTTTTGAGCAAGAATCCTTTATTTAAAGGGGTTTTAAGAGGTTCATCCCTCACCTCATCTCTCACATAACCCTCACATATCTCTCCCATGATCCCTCACATTTCTGAAGTAGTTAAGTAGCCAGTAGTTAAGCAGTTAAAGCCAAATTCGAAACTTGATTGATTTGTATTCAAGGTACGTGAGATGTGCTGTAGGCTGATGAATACCCAATGGGAGAGATGACGGGAGGGATATGTGAGGGATATGTGAGGGATTTTTAGCACCCCTCACATGCTCTTTCGCCTTTGTACAAAGGGGTTTCAGAAGAAAATGTGAGGGGTGAGACAAATAACAAGAACACGTAGTAAAAACAATAAAGTGAACTGATTTTGCTATCTGGACTTAGCAAAACCGGGGGTGTGTTTGTAAGGGTATATACTTAAGGGTCGTGGAGATGCCTTGCAACATAGTAAACGATGCTTAGTACGACAGTAAGGGATGCCTGTTTAGGGGGTATAACAGGCATCTCCAAGACCCTTTGAAGGCATCTCCAACAACGTTAGAAGGCATCTCCAAGAGCGTTAACGAGAGTTAGGGAAGCTGCACGAACATGTTCGAAGGCAGTTCTTGCGTCCCTCCGGTAGCAAGCGGCATAGCCGAGCGCAGACCACCCCGCCCTACGGGCACCCCTCCTACTCAGGAGGGGAAACTGAATCAGAACAACTGTTGCAGGACGCTTAAGGACTTGAGCTCGGGGAAGTTGGGGATGTGGAGGCGGTAGTAGATGACGGCGACTTCGAGGAGACGGTCTCTCTCGAGGTGGGATAGGCGGAAGAGGTGCATCGTGGGATAGTCCATGCGCATCATCAGTTGCAGTTTCTCGGCCTCGGAAGGGTAGAGCATGTCGCGGTGCAGGGGCGGTGTGTCGCAGAATACACTCTCGCGCAGATTGAAGTAATCGCCTGGCTGATAGTCGTCGAGGTTAGGGTAGAAGCCTAAGAATCGGCTCAGGCGCATGAGGAACACCAGATGGAAATTGGCAAAGTGGTCTGTCTGGCTGTCGAGCCACTGTATGCTGTTGGTGATATAGTCGAAGAGGGGCTCGTTGCGCTGTTCGGATCGCAGGGCGTAATAGAGGAACTCGGCGATGAAGAGCGAGATGGCCAGTTTGTGGGAATGAAACGGGATGGTGGTGAAGGGTGTGGCCAACCTTACGTCGCGCAGCTTCTGTAGTTGCACTTTCGGTCGTACGTCGATCTCCACCTCGAGGATGGTCAGAGGCTGGAACAGTTGTTTCTTCACCTTTGCATGGGCCGTTTTGGGGATGTTCACCATAAACGACAGTCGTCCGTGCGTCTTGGTGAACATATCCACGATCATTCTCGTCTCGCCGTACTTGAGGGAATGGAGTACAATGGCCTCTGTCTTCGTCAACATACTGACTGCAAAGATACTAAAAACGTTGAACATTGAACATTGAACATTGAACATTTTTGTGGCGAAAAGGTTAATAATCCTTAAATGCAGTCATAATATTCAATGTTCAACGTTAAATGTTGAATAAAAGTTGTACCTTTGCACCCGCTTTTGTAGCGGATGGTCCGTTCGTCTATCGGTTAGGACGAGAGATTTTCATTCTCTAAAGAGGAGTTCGACTCTCCTACGGACTACCATTAAATCCGTCATCTGCACAGCCAAGTGCTACCGTTGTCAAGACGGGATAAGGTGGCGGAAGCCCGCAAGGGCTGCCCAGGGCAGTTGTAGTGACGTAAGACCCACAAGCTTTAAGTAACAATTATAATTAAACATTCAAAAATGGCAAATCACAAATCATCTGTGAAGAGAATCCGCCAGGACAAGAAAAAGGCGCTTCACAATCGCTACTACGCAAAGACAATGCGTAACGCTGTGCGCAAGCTGCGCGCAATGACTGACAAGGAAGAGGCAGTGGCTCTGTATCCGAAGGTGCAGAAGATGCTTGACAAGCTCGCCAAGACCAACATCATCCACAAGAACAAGGCCGCTAACCTGAAGTCAAGTCTGGCACAGCACATCAACAAGCTGTAAGCACATCTTATAGTTTATAGATGAAATACCGCAGCCCTTCGGGGTTGCGGCTTCTTTTTTTGTGTTTTTTTAGCAGATAAACGTAGTTTATCTGAGATATTTTTAGTACCTTTGCACACAAAATCCATCCCTCTGGTTTCTCCCCCTTCGAAGGGGAAGTTAAGAGGGGGTTAAAAAGAAGTGAAAATGACAGAAGAACAACTGATTCAGGAAGAGAATTATTCCGCGAGTAACATTCAGGTGCTTGAGGGCCTTGAGGCCGTCCGTAAGCGCCCCGCCATGTATATTGGTGACATCAGTGAGAAGGGACTCCACCATCTGGTCAACGAGACCGTCGACAACTCTATCGACGAGGCGATGGCCGGATATTGTACACATATTGAGGTAACCATCAACGAAGACAACTCCATCACCGTGCTCGACAACGGACGAGGCATCCCCGTCGATGAGCATGAGAAGATGCATAAGTCGGCCCTTGAGGTCGTGATGACTGTGCTCCATGCCGGTGGTAAGTTCGACAAGGGCTCCTACAAGGTGTCTGGCGGTCTCCACGGTGTGGGTGTCTCTTGTGTGAACGCCCTCTCCACCCACATGCTGTCGCAGGTGTTCCGCAACGGACATATCTACCAGCAGGAATACGAAAAAGGAAAGCCCCTCTACGACGTGAAGATCGTGGGCGATACCGATAAGACCGGTACCCGTCAGCAGTTCTGGCCCGACGGCTCCATCTTCACCACGACGGAATACAAATATGACATCATCGCCCGCCGTATGCGTGAGCTGGCTTATCTGAATGCCGGCATCACCATCACCCTCACTGACCTGCGTCCTGATGAGGAGGGTAAGTTGCGTGAGCCCGAGGTGTTCCACGCCAAGGACGGTCTGAAGGAGTTCGTGCGCTACGTCGATCGTCACCGTACGCACCTCGTCGACGACGTCATCTACCTGAAGACCGAGAAGCAGGGCATCCCCATCGAGGTGGCCGTGATGTACAATACGGACTACAGCGAGAACATTCATTCCTATGTAAATAATATCAACACGATCGAGGGCGGTACCCACCTGGCAGGTTTCCGTGCAGCCCTCACGCGTACCTTAAAGAAGTATGCCGACAACGACCCGCAGATCTCCAAGCAGATCGAGAAGGCGAAGATCGAGATTGCACCCGAAGACTTCCGCGAAGGCCTTACAGCAGTGATTAGCATTAAGGTGGCCGAGCCCCAGTTCGAGGGACAGACGAAGACGAAGCTCGGCAACTCTGAGGTCGCTGGTGCCGTACAGCAGGCTGTGGGCGAGGCGCTCGCCAACTACCTCGAAGAGCACCCGAAGGAGGCCAAGATGATTTGCGATAAGGTGGTGCTCGCCGCTACCGCTCGTATCGCAGCCCGTAAGGCTCGTGAGAGCGTACAGCGCAAGAACCCGATGACGGGTGGTGGATTGCCTGGCAAGCTCGCCGACTGCTCCAACAAGGATCCCCAGCAGTGTGAGATCTTCCTCGTCGAGGGTGACTCCGCTGGTGGCTCAGCCAAGTCGGGTCGTGACCGTCATTTCCAGGCCATCCTGCCTCTGCGTGGTAAGATTCTGAACGTCGAGAAGGTACAGTGGCACCGTGTGTTCGAGTCGGAGTCGGTGATGAACATCATCCAGAGTATCGGCGTGCGCTTCGGTGTCGAGGGCGAAGGTGACCGTGAGGCCAACATCGACAAGTTGCGCTACAACAAGATCATCATCATGACCGATGCCGACGTCGATGGCTCGCACATCGACACGCTGATCATGACGCTCTTCTACCGCTTCATGCCGCAGGTGATCCAGGGTGGACACCTCTACATCGCCACACCGCCGCTCTACAAGTGTACGTATAAGAAGTACTCCGAGTACTGCTACACCGAGCAGCAGCGCCAGGCCTTCATCGACAAATACGTG
>Ga0310786_10004364_pt1 | contig 19756 bp, 26 predicted proteins | sample AusTroGonzalo_MG_FD_203881 | JGI IMG/M metagenome (GOLD analysis project Ga0310786, IMG submission 203881) | Bovine rumen microbial communities from tropical cattle in Woodstock, Queensland, Australia - Gonzalo_03 (v2) (version 2) | ecosystem: Host-associated > Mammals > Digestive system >... | reverse complement strand
ACCTGGGCGTACGGCTTCTTCGTTTGGTGCTCCACGCGGTCCCTCCCCTCGTCCGGCAAATCCGGCGGAACAGGCGCTTTCCGCAGGGTTTACTCCTGCTCGTCCTCCTCAGTCTGCTCCTCGGCCTCAGTTCGCTGGGCTTAAGCCCAACACTGCTATGGATATGGACAAGCTCCGTTCCGCAATGGCTGGCATCCATGGAGCAACACAGGGCGGTAACAAGCAGGCAGAGCTCGCCAGAGGGCTCCTGAAGGACAATGATCTGGCTGATTACCAGGATCCTAACCTGATGCAGGGTGACGAAGATGCGCAGTGACATTGCTGACATGATAGCCGCTGTCAAGAAGGGCACCGGCAAGGGAATCGTCAGCACTGTTAAAGAGCTGAAGGAAAACCAGTTCGGTCTGCCCTTGCAGCACTATGCACAGCAGTATCTTTTCGGGGCCACAGGGCTTAGACTTCGTGTGTTCCATTCCATCAGCGGTGCTCCACAATCCTGCAAGTCTCCTTTGCTATTTGATCTGATGGGCCACATTTGTGCAGACAAAGAGCATGGCGGTCTTGGTGGTTTCGGGTATCTCTATGAAATGGAGGACAAAATCTCTCCAACACTGTTGCAGGGGGTGCTCTCCCAGCATGGTGAGACCGCAGTTGAGTCTGTCATTGTAATGGAGGATATGACAATCGACGATGCCTTCGAGAGTATCGGAACAAAGGTCATTCCTTACTACAAGAAGATGCTGAGCGACTATACAACTCCGCTTGTGCTCGGCCTTGACTCTATCGGTGGTGCTGCAGCAAAGGACACTCTGCAGAAGATGGCATCAGAAGGTGCAGTAGGGAAAGGATTCCACGAGAAGTCCCATTATGTCAAATACTTCTGTGAGAATGCAGGAGTGGCATTCGGGGATGTACCTGTTGTTGTGATCTGCATCAATCAGGAAAAGGAAGCCGCAGCGGCTACGCCTTACGGGCCTCCGCAGAAGACTGTCACTGGAGGCAAGAGCCAGATCTTCAAGGATGGTCACATGATCAGCTCGTCGTTCAAAACCCTGGCAACAGGTGACGGAAAGCTTCTTACTCTGCGCACGACCAAGACTTCCTTCAGCGATGCACGTAAGATTGAAGTGGCATTCAGATGGAACAAGTTCGGCGCAGTAGGTGATGATAAGGACACTTACGGTCACCACTTCGACTGGGCTATGGCAACAGCCAAGTGTATTGCGGACCCTGAAAAGGGTGTTGGTGATATCCGCGACATCTGCAATGTGAAAGTTGCAGAGAGTGGTCTCGTCACATGCGAAACATTTGGTCTTCGCTCTGTGCCTGCTGAAGAGTTTGAAGCAGCGCTTTTCGATTCTTCTAACAGCAAAGTCCTCAATGATCTGTATGCCTACCAGAAGATCGAGCGCATCAAGGACATGGACGATTATGCTGAGTACATGAAGAAGCGCAAATCCGATGCCAAGACAGCTAAGGAAGAATCCAAAGAGGAAAAGGCTCCAAAAGCCACTGTAACAAAGAAGACAGCAGCTAAGCGTAAACCTACTCCTCTTACCCTTCCAGCTGATGAGCCTCCTAAGGAAGAAGAGAATGCCTGACGACAGACAAGCATTCCTAGCAGCTGTAGGACAAGCTTATAAGCAACAGAAGAGAATCCAGAAGTCGGATGATATCATTACATGGATCACTGATAACTGGAAACTCTTCTGTGCTACCAGGGCTCAGATGACAGCAGCAGTACACCAACTAGGTCAACAGGTTCCCTATACTGTGGATTCTCTGTGCGATCTTCTGGGCATTCCAAATAACGTCTATTTCAAACGCTCGCCGGTGGCAGACATCGGGGGTACGCTTCTCTCATTTGAGGGAAGCAAGTTGTTCGAGCTGTTTCAGAAGTGCCAGACGACAAAAGGCGAAACATGTCTTTTCGTAGTAGCAGGTAAGAAATCCATCTGTATCACCAATATGCAGACGCATTTCGATAACTGCAAATATGATTTCTGGTACAGAGACGGCTCCACTGAGATTCACATATTCAAGGCAACCGAGGTTAACGACAGGTTGCCAAACCTATTCAACAAAGAGGAATATTATGGCTGAACAAGACGATCTTGCCATTATTGAAGATGCTCCTGTTGAAATGTCTCCTGGTTCCACGGAACTTATCACCGAGGATCAGGATGACACTAACGCGTGTATCGCACTTCCTACTTATGAGGACACGACACCTGAAAAGGTGTTCAAAAACATGCGGGAAGTTTTCAAGGGCTTCACATACGATGAGGCAGACGACGGCAGTGAATTTACCACCGTCGATTCTCTGGCTGAGTATGTGCAGGCTTCTTTGGACGATATTCGTGAAGCGCAAACCATTGGCGAAACCGCCAAGATGGTCAATACATCCGCTGCACTGGCCCGTTTCTGGGTTACAGGCGACAAGGTGGACAAAGCGCTCAAGAATGCCCATTATGGCAACGGAGCGTGCAATCAGCTGGCTGCCAAGCTGAAGAAGTCCGTACCGTACATTTATCAGCTCCGCGATGTTGCAAAGCAGCTCACTGTACAGGATTGCTTCCTTCTGGGTATCCGCGGATGCACCACCACGCATCTGCGTAAGCTCGCACAGATTAAGGATCCTGACACCTGCAAGCAGATCATCGCTGCTTTCATCGCTGATACAACGGATACTTCTGATGTTACTCGCATCGAGCGTGCCACACGTGCTTTCAAGGCTGCCATAAATGATGCCTGCAAGAAGGTTAATCTTCTCCAGCAGTCTACGACAAACCCGGATGAGATCGTTGAAGATCCCTCCCTGCTAGTTAATCCTTCGTATGGAGCCGCTATCAAGGCACTCGACGAATTCGAGAAGAAGATTCGCAAAAACATCACCGAGGATCTCGTGTACTCTGTTTGTGATGCCGCGGATGACTTCGGTATCTCTGCATCGGTGCCTAACGCACAGGAGCACCTTGACAACCTTAAGAACAGGGTTGGTGAAATCAAGAAGCTGATCGAAAGCACGCAGGACTACCTGCAGACGATCACAGATCATCTCACCAGCCTGGAGCACGCAAAGGTAAACAAGTGATCCCTCCTTCTGGCAATGCAGTGGCAAAGGTCTTCGCAGCTGCTGCTCCAAAGCTGGATGCACTGGCCGACAGCATTTGTGATAAGCAGGTGCTGTCGGACTTTTGTAATATCATAATTCATGCACGATCCAAACAGAAGCTGAATGACGAACAGCTAGCGGCTCTTGAGAAGTCTACAAAACATCTCATAGGGCAGAAGCTGACAAAGAAACTCATTCACAGCAATGCTTACAGGGTGATAGCCAATTGGCATTTCATAGCTGAAGGCATGGAAATACCTGTCTGGGAAGGTGATCCTATAGACTGTGCCTGCACGTTTCTCGGGCTCAACAGGAAACGTATCAAGAATAACAATAAGTTATACCTTGAGGTCAGACTGAAATTAAGGACTGGCCTGGCAGCGGGCATAATATGTGGGAGTCGGTTTACTCAGCGGCAAATTAACTTCTTTCTGAAGCGCCAATCAGGTGCAGGAAGTTATAACTGTGCAGTGGAAGAGATATCCGGCATGAAAGCCCAGCTCACCGTGGAGCTGCAAGGCGAAGATATTCGTGTAACAGACTGGAAATGTAATCAGTCTGACAAAGATTACAACCGTACTCTGGCTGAGATGAGAAGGAATGCAAGGAAGTGTTCACGGCCTATTCCATGCAATACATGCTCAAAAACAGTCAATGAGTGCAAGCTGGCCATCTGGCTGGCTCAAGAGAACAACGATGGAAGAAACTAAAACCAAATTGAATTTCATGCGTGTTCGTGCCAAAGGCACCACCGCATATTACGACACGCAGACTGATATCCGTGTGCTTCTTCCTGCTCTGGTGGAAATCACACTCGACGTCCTTAGAGAGACTACGGATGACGAGAAGCTGAAACAAGAGTTCGTTTATCTGACCAAGTGCTTCCGCATTTTCCAGATAAAGCTCAAGGAAGACGATAAGGATATCATCACTCTGCTGAATGAGTTCCATGAAGCTATTTGCAAAGTGTCGCAGAAGGCACTGGCAAGATGGACCAACACGCAGATGATACTGCTAAGCACCGTTTACGGCTTTTTCGACAGAAGGGATTCTGCAACCGATGGTCCTGCTATCAGAAACATGCTAAACACAGCTAAGCTGACAGCTATGACTGCCTGTTTGCCAAAGGATCTTATGGAGCAGGTCGCAGCTGTTTATAAGTATCGCAATCAGGTGCAGGATGAGCAGTACAATCCTCAGACAGACGGCACAGTAAAGTGTGTCCAGACGGATGAGGATGTTATCCTTGACATCAAGAAACTGGTTGGAGCATTTATCGATCACGACGGTTCCAGTAGCTGGGAAGATCTGGCGAAAGCCTGTGATGATGCTTATATGCACACCAATCTGACTGATAAGCAGAAGCTGGCGGTAGCGTTGGCATATCCGACATATAACAATCCGTATCTTGAAGCGGAGGGTGAATTAGATGACCCTTCATGATAAATTGATGCGCCTCGGGCATGAAGACAACTTTGCCATTTATCAATGGACAGCAGGGCACAAGAAGATAGCGGAAGATTACATTCTGCTGTCGAATCTGCGGTTCAATGTGCTGACATGTAACGGAGGCAAGATAGTCTATTCTGCTTCTGCTCCGATTGTCTATAATGTGCATGGACGCCCTGTTATCAGCTTTCATGACCGCGGGTTGCTTACCGTCATAGCAGGCAGCCCGAGAGCAGGAGTCAATATTCCTGCTAGAATGCTGAGAGCAGATGAGGAAGGCACACAGACACGTTACTGCGAGTGGCGTGTTATTGAAGAAGACTATTGCCCGAAATGGCTGGAAAACAAAATCTTCTCGATGTGCAGCGGGACACTGTATCCTACTGCCTGTGTTAGACTTCCTGATGTGTATCGCATTTCTAAGAAGCCTGAAACGCTGAAACCGATCTTCACAAGCTCTCTCATAAAGACGATCGGAGGCAAGCCTGAAGATACGACAGAACAGCTTATGGACAAGTTCCGTGCCAAGCTGGATCTGTTCGGATTCTTCACACCGGAAGGGTATATCGTGCCAAACGAGTACATCTGTTCCGGTGGTTGCTGTGTAGTCGGTGCCAAGGGTATTCCAGCGAATGGCTCTATCAAGTTCTCTATTCCGCTGGAGACATTTGTGGCAGATTGTGACAGGATGCATTGGGAGATAGCAACAGCACTAACCATCCCAGAGGAGAAGAAATGACTTGGGCAGAATATCTCATGTCTCTTTCTCCTGGTGATGTTCTGCTGTTTGCTACAGCTACCACCGGTGTCCACCATGACAGTGATCTGCTTGCAGTCAGTTATTGCAAGATAAATGAAGCTGGTGAGTCCAGCTATGGAACAATCTTCCAGGCTTTACCAGAAGAGCGGGCAATGCAGGGTATCGAATATCATAAGATCGATTTCAATACGCTGTCCACACTAGGAAGAGAGAAAGATGATTTCGAAAAGGCCGTGTCAGAGCTGTTCAAAGATACGGCAGCTTATTCCTATAACCCGTTTTTTCAGACTCTTGCATTGACAGAGATGTCCGACTGCGAGGTTGGTTATGTGTCAGATCTTGCATCGATTGTGAGCAGAGCAGTCAATCAGAGAATGATGAGCGCAGAGGAACTGGACAAGATCACGAATCTATTTCAGTTCGGTGCTTTTCTGTCCAAGATGGGGAAAGCTCCCCCGTTCAAACGAGTGATGCAAATGTGCAATATAACCACGGATCCTTATAGCGGGGAACTTCCAGTGGTTATGAACGTGCAGGTTTTGCACGCTTTTTGGGAGCAGCTTGCTCAGCTTGAGCTTCTAACTTACTGAGTTCCTTGTAGAGAAGGCGTCCCTTGACAGCATTGTAAAGAAGGCTTGCTCTGCGGCATTTGGCGACTATAGGTTTGTTGTCGCCTGACACACTGAAGGTAGTGTTCTTATCGGCAGCTTTGGCAAGTACATTGCGAGCGCCTTTGTTAGCCATGATGAGAATCTTCCCATCAGTTCCGCAAGGATCAAGCAGTGTATAGAGGCTTGCATTGTAGCAAAGTCTCCACTTCTCAGGATCGAATGCAACGATGATACCAGCGTCGTCCTGCTTGTCAGATTTGGCAGGCTCATTAAGGAACGACAGGGATCTTGCTGCTATTTTGGCAACGTCCTTGCTTTTGCAGTCAAAAAGCGGAACAAACTCAAGCACCGCTTTGTTTATTCGTGCCGTAGATAGGTTCTCCACGTTGATGCACTCGAATGCGTCTACGTCGATGCCTTCTACGGCTTTTTCATTTCCGAGAGTGTAACAACAAAGGAAACCCATTGAATGAACCTTTTTGGTTATGATCTGAAAACAATTCCAAAGGACTGGAGGACAGCGTATATCCCTAAGAAGTCTGGCGGTAAGAGAATGCTGAGAATCCCGAACGACCAGCTTAAGGAAGCGCAGAAAGCACTTCTACAATACTTCTATCAGCTGCGTCGTGACAGGAAATTCAGAGTATCAGCCGCGGCTCACGGGTTCCTTCCCCATAAGAGCTGTATGACAGCCATAGTCCAACATGACAAGAAGTCAGAAATATTCCTGGTATGTGATATCGAGGGCTTCTTTGATCATATTACGGCAGATCGAGTGCAGATGCATTTCCTGGATGCAGAGATGGATCCAGACTGGGCAGCCACCGTTACAGATGTTTGTCAATGCGACGGTGTATTGCCTCAAGGCAGTCCAACCAGCCCTTTCCTGACTAATGTCGTTATGGTGGATGCAGATTGCCAGATAATGGCTTATGCCAAGAAGCACGGGTTCTATTACACCCGTTACGCCGATGATCTGACATTCTCTATGAAGAATCCGCCAAAAGAGGTTCTGGACAAGCTGCGTAAGTCCAAGGGCAAGTCCAAGAACCCCTATCTGTGGTTTTTGTATGGTGTAGAGAAGATTCTTAAAGAGACGTTGAATCTCAATCTCAACCATAAGAAAGATCATATCATTTACAGGGGCGAAAAAGTGAAGCCGCACATTCTGGGTGTTTGCATCAGACAGGATGGAAACGGCTATAATGCCACGCCGAAGTATCGTCGTACCACCAGGGCTCGTATCTGCAATCTGTACAACAAAGTTGTCAAGGATCAGAATGGCAAGCCGGAGTATGATGATTTCAAGGAGTGGGCGAGTGTGAAAGGAGCCGTCCGGTATATGGACGGTGTAAGAGCATACTCTGAGCCTACGTATGATGGCAACGACCCGAAGATCCAACCTAAATACTGGTGCAAATTGGAGGCCTTGCTGGATGGAGCAGCTGTACCGAGCATTGCTTGAAAAGGCGCTTGAAGCAGAGAAGGCTTATTATGCGAATGATGACCCTATTATGTCGGACAGTGCCTATGATGCAATCATCAGGCAGTTGGCTTACATAGAAGGGGTGCATCCTGAGTGGAAGTCTCCTTCAAGCCCCACACACAGGGTCGGTGGAATGCCGACGAACACATTTGAGAAAGTAACATTCCCTGTGAAGATGCTTTCTCTCAAGAACGCTTTCAACGAGAAAGATATTCAGCTGTTCACGGATAATGCGAATCCATATACAGAGAGCGCATACGTGGTTCAGCCAAAGCTGGATGGTCTGACACTGGTTCTTTACTATGAAAATGGTATGCTTGTTAGAGCCATCACCCGCGGTAACGGCTCTATCGGTGAAGACGTGACGCTCAATGCCATCAACATCGATGACATTCCCAAGAAGCTGAAAGGCAGCTGTCCTGACACGATTTATATCAGGGGAGAAGCTGTCATGCATAGACAGGACTTCGAAGAGCTTAACAGGCGTGTGGAAGCTATGGGCAGACAGCCTTATGCCAATCCGCGTAACGTTGCAGCTGGTACTGTCAGGCAGAAAGATCCTGCTGTAGCCAGTGAGCGTGTCATTCATTTCTATGCTTATGATATTCCTGCAACTAATAGCGGCACATGGAATACGGAAGAAGAGATGCTTGACAGGTTGGAGTCCTGGGGATTCCATATCCCGATTACCAAATCTACCACCATATCCAGTCTGATGGATGACATTAAGTGGGTGAAGGACAACGAAAATAGATTCCCTTACGCCATCGATGGCGCCGTTATTAAGACGCACCATAGAGAGGCCTGTCATTTCAGACTTGGTGAAGGGTCCCATGATCCTAACTGGGCGATCGCTTTCAAGTTTACGCCTGTCAGTGCAGTTACAACTTTAACCGATGTTACTTACCAGGTTGGAAGGACCGGACATATTACACCTGTGGCTGTCCTGGAGCCTGTTGAGCTTTGTGGTTCTGTTGTGTCCCGTGCATCGCTTCATAACGAGGCTTATGTCAGAGAGCTCAATCTCAGCATAGGAGATCAGGTGGTTGTCTATAAAGCCGCAGAAATTATACCTCAGGTAGATTTTGTTGCGGTCAAGTCCGATAACCCTCCTGTGTTGTTTCCAAAGAGCTGTCCTGCATGCGGTTCTGCACTGAGAAAGCGCGGTGAGTATACCTATTGCCCGTATGATCTTTGTATAGGAAAGAGGGAAGCTGTGCTGCGTTATTTCGTAAGTAAAGGCTGTATGGATATCAGGGGAATGGCAGATTCCATGATCCATGCTCTGGTTGGTGCAGGTAAGCTGAAATCGCCTGCTGATATCTATAAGCTTACCAAGGCAGATCTCATTATTCCTGGTTTGAGTGCGGATAAGAAAGCAGAGAGTATCCTAGAAGAGATCGAGAAGTCCAAGAGCAAGCCTTTCGACAGGGTGCTTTGTGCAATGGGCTTTGAAAGTATCGCCTCGTCTACGGCTACGCTGCTGGCTGATAAGTATGGTGACATTGATACGTTGCTGTCTGTGGATGTACCGGAGCTGTCCGATATGGCAGGTTTCGGAGACATCTCCGCAAGGGCAATTTATTTGGCCCTTCATACGGCAGGTGCCAAGAGGCTTATCAATGATCTTCGTATGGCTGGCCTGTGCATGAAACAGGAAACGAAACAGCTTGCTTCCAATAAACTTGAAGGGAAGTCCATCTGCGTTACTGGAACACTGTCAGAGCCAAGAGATGCTTTCAAGAAGCTGATCGAGGAAAATGGCGGAAAGTTTGTTACATCAGTGTCCTCCACCACGGATTATCTGCTGGCAGGTAACGGAGGAGGATCCAAGAGAGCCAAGGCAGAGAAGCTTGGTGTCAAGATTATCGACGAGGCAACCTTTAAGGAGATGCTGAAATGATTGGTGATATTGATTCCACAGTACCTGTCTCTATTACACACTTTGTTGCGCAGGACGGAAAGATTTTCCATGCACATGGCGGTGTTGTTACCCGTGTAGAGTTCGAGTCTCTTGAGGAGATGCCTATTGATGAGTTCTACGAGAAAGTTGCTCCTACGCTGAAAGGCAAAAGGGACATCGCAGTATTCGGCAGAGATTCCGTGCATGAAAACATGTATAGGCTTCTCGGTGATACCGCGGTTATTTATCATGGTGTCAAGATGTCCGATGTGTTCCTGGATCACTTTTATAAGCAGCTTCAGGAAGACAAGCCGTTCACACTGGATCTCAATCTGCCTTATCCGCTGGTCAGGTATCAGCAGCTTAAAAGAGGCTACAGAAAGATCTGTGTGTATATTCCTGAGAGGGAATTTTTGTTCCAGTCCCAGGAGCCAACGGCGTATTGTTTTTCCATCTGGCATCCGCCGATTTGGCTGTCCATTCAGCTTACTGAGACCAATATTCCGAACGCTCATCGTATTTGTGCTGTACCGGAAAGAGCCAAGACGATAGAGGAAACCAGGCTCTGTACGCTTCCTTTCCCGAATGTGCATGAGAATGGTGAGATCTGTTTCGGATCTACCAACTTTAACCGCGGAGAGGAAAGCGATTCCAATCCAACAGTTGCAGAAGCCGTGCAACTTACTTACAACAGGTTCTTCACAAGCGCTTTCAATCACGACCTGTGTTATCAGGATAAACGCGAACCTATGCGTTATCAGTATGAGCATCTTGAGAAAGATCCTGACATCGATGCCCAGATCAGAGAGATCGAAGCAAACAGCACCAATTGCAACGACAGGGATGACAGGCTGTATTTCCTGCGTTTGTCAAGGTGTTTCAAAACCAGAGGCGATATGTTCAGATTTCCATACAGTAGCTTGTCTAGGGCTACAACGGAGGATTTCTGATGCGTCGACCAATCACGCCAAAAAGATTCAATAAGCGCAACAACACACTACAGAAGGCAGCAAGCTATTTCTTCAATGTCGATTGCTATGGTTCGACTGATAAGTTAAGAACAGCGTTTTCCAACGGTCTAAATTGCACAGAGAAGTATACGCTGTCTGCTGATTTCGACGCATGTGTGCAAAGAGCGCTCCAAAGAGAGAAAAAGAAGAAATGAACAACACGCCTGACTATATTGTCGGTTATGACCGCGTACTCACCAAGGTTGATTCCCCCTGTCTCGCAGGCTGGGAAGAGGCCAAAGACATTGAACAGCTGAAGGCAGCTGCAAACAGCAGGACTCCAAAAGACATTGAAGTCGGAGTCAAATGGGTCGGAGGAAAGATCTCGAATGAGGTCATGAAAAAGGTGCTGGGCACGATTCATGCTTATCCGCACCGTGAGACCGCTTATGTTTTGTATTACAACCCGCAGACCAGACAGTTCGTCGTGAAGTGCCCTGAGCAGGGAGGATTCGGTGCAGCTGTCAATTTCAAGGACGATGGTGTCCCTCCTGAACCCGGATTCGCTACGATCGGATCCATTCATACTCACCCTGAGATGGGTGCTTTCTGGTCCTCTACGGATATGGCCGATCAGGCCAACCGTCGTGGACTCCACATCGTGTTTGGTTTGAGAGACGGGCATGTCGCTTTCCATCTTTGCTCTGTCTTCACGCTTGCAGGCCGCTATGACCAGAAGCTGGAGGACGTGATGGATCCTATCGATTTCGCCAAGGATTATCCTGCTGTCAGTGAATGGCGCAAGATTATCGACAAGGGCGATTTCGATAAGGTCTTCACTAAGGAAGAAAAGGAAATGCGCAGCCGGGATCTCAGAAGACGGGGAAATATCCGGTGATAAGAATCTACGTCATCGGATGTGGAGGAATCGGTGGTGTATTGTGTGACTTGCTTCCCAGCGTATGCGCAGGCACGGGCCTGCGATACATTAAGGAGCAGCTTATTCCGATCACAACCTATCTCACGGACGCAGGACACTGCGTTCTCCCCTCAATCGTAAACTCAATAACCCTGATCGACGGCGACAGATTTGAGCCAAGAAACGCTCTGAGACAAGGCGAAGGAGCCGGTAATAAACTGGCACAGCGCCTTAGTTCGATCAATAGCTCGATGGTGCGTTTGACCTATTTAAGAAACGTCTCAATCATAGGTCATAACACCTACCTGACTCCCTCAAACATGGAGCTCCTCATACCGCTCAGTGCCCCCGCTGAGACGGCAAACATGAAAAAGTTCGAGAAAGAAATTTGCTCGAAGAAGGCCCACACAAGATCCGTCCTTAAGGAAGACAAAGTCGTCATCCTTGTGGGTGTGGACAACTTCGCGACCAGGCATGACATCTGTCATTATGCCGAAAAGTTCGACAACATCCTGGTCATCAACGGAGGAAATGAAGTCACGTATGGTGAAGTGACCATCTACGAACGCAAAGACGGAAAGGCTCTGGACCCCAATTTCACGGAGCTTTATCCAAATGTCAGAAACCCCACTGACCTGCGTCCTGATCAGATTCACTGTACCGATGCATCACCGCAATTAGACCAGACCGTCCTCGCTAACACCATGATTGCCACTGTCATGATGTCCGTTCTCGATCACTGGATCGTAACGGGTACGCTGGATGACTTCAATACAGCCAGAGCCGGTAGAACCGGTAGGCGAAACGAAATCGTAGTCGACATGATGCAATGCAGCATGTCGGCGTTATTACACCAACTTGCACCGGAAAAGGTTAATGCAACAAATGGCAGCAATCCTTAACTTTCATATCAAAGGCGTCCGTATTGGCAATCTCGCCATCTCTGAAGGCGCCACTGTCGGAAGCCTGAGACAGAACCTCATCGTCGCAGGCTACAATCTTGAAAACGCCTACACCAGAGTCTGGAGAGGCGTGGACCAGGATGACATCTATGTCGGAAACTGCGATAACATGAAGCTGGAGGCCTATGACTCCATTGCATTCTGCGGTCCCGATTACTGCGTGTCGGTCGCTTTCAACGGAGCTCAGAATAACATCGCCGATGATGCCAAAGAAGAGACTAAAGGCACTGGCAGCGGTGTCTTCTACAGCGACAACTATGTTACGACCTCCGCATGTGCTTCTACTTGTCTCGCTGTGAATAACGCTATCGAAGCAGGCAAGGTTATCCGTACCGAGTTCAACAAGATCTGCGACTCTTTTGGCAAGATCAAAGACGAAATCAATAAAATCATCTAATCCGAAAGGAATACTATTATGTCCGAAAACACTAATACCATCAAAGTTGTCATCGTTGATCGCAACGGCGAAACTCTTTCCTATATGGCCACCGAAGGCGAAACCATCCTCTCCGTTCTCAAGGCTCCGGCTGTTGTCGAGTCCTTCGAAGAGGTTCCGGAAGGAAGTCTCTACACTTATCTGAATGAGATTAACGGTACCGAGGTTCCTCCTGTTGAGAAGATCCGTGATCTCATGTTCCGTGCTCCTGTTGAAGAGAACGACATCTATGTGTTTGATGTCAACTTCGTGAAGCCGGAAGAAGTCTACGAAGAGATGCAGCAGGCCATGGACACCAAGCCCGCTGAAGAGAACAATGATACTCAGGCTCCCGAAGATCAGCCTCAGCAGGAAGAACAGCCTGTTGCCGGTACCATCGTCCGTCAGAACGCCTCCGGCGCCCGCGACGGCGTTGTTGTCGCTCAGCTCGATGGTGGCATGGCTACCGCCCGTATCGACATCATCTGCGGCATCTCCACGCTGGAAGATTGCCTCATGTCCGATATCGTCAAGGCGAGGACCCGTGAGGACGAAACCCGCCTCGCTGCGTATGTGGTTCTCTACAAGGGTAAGGCTTACAAGAACGCAGCCGAGCGTTCTCTCATCACTGTTGATGATGGTGATCTGGTCAACATCACTCCGCCTACCCTCAGCGGTAAGGGTATTGTAATGAGAGCAATCCATCTCGTTACAAAACTCTTCAAGAAAGGCTAACAAATGACATCTTCTCCGAGACATTGGCAAATATACATCCCAGTAAGACCCAAAGCCGTGCAATCCGCAAGACATACTGGAAAGTTTGTCTACGTGGACCCGAAGGTCCGCAAGTGGAAGCAGGAAATTGAGCCTTACATCAAGATGGCCTGTCACGGAGAACCGCCGTCCACGCTCCCTATCAGAGCGGTCGCATTGAGATATTTCTACAAGCTGCCGAAGAATGCCAAGAAGGCAATTAGAAAGGCGCTTGAAGATGGAGCCACGATTCCCTATCTGGCTCCAGCCGATCTCACTGATAACCTCTCTAAGGGAGTTGTGGACGTATGCAAAGGGATCGTCTTCGAAGACGACTCTCAGATATGGCATATCGCCGAAGCAGTCAAGCTGTACGGCATTGAAGACCATATCGAGCTTGAGTTTGAAGAGACACCCGATGTCATTGTTTTGAAATGAGCCTTAGAACAAGCTTTCATACTACTGAAAGCCTTCTGGTGGAACGACAACAGCTTCACTACCTAATCGATTACTTCTGGCAGAAGCTGCCCAATACCAGAGATGCGGTCTATGCCAGGATATCGAAAGTTCTTGGCATTCAGGATGCGCATGTCTCCGACTTGACAACGGAGCAGATAAAACGGGTTGCCGCCTCTTTTCAGCAATCACTGGAGGAGGTGGCTCCGTGCTCCAAATGCAAGTTCAGACATAAGACCGCGTATGGCATAACAAAATGTCTGCATCCAGGAATGGGTGGTGCTTACTGGTTGAATCCAGAAGGTAGTATATCGAGGTGTAAACATTATGTTCAGGCACCTGTTTCCCACAAAAGATCCAACAAACGCCGATCCTGATAGACGGATCGATACCGGTGAACCATCACTGTTCGAACAATTATCCGGTCATCAGCCAATCGCATTCCCTATTAAGGGATATGCCATGTTGAGATTTGAGCTTATCTTTCGCATCTTCCGTCCTCAGTTACAGGAGTATGTTGACAGGATCAAGGCAGACTATCCCAACGTGGAGTTCTATGTATATGACAACAAACTATCATTGTTCATAGAGATTGAAGAGTTGTGCGATACAGTGCCCCTTACAACACCATTCACAGCAGCGTCTAGAGTACACGATCAGACATATCGCGAAGTAAGAAACGTCATGTCTATTGTGGATGATATCTATACGCGTATTTTGGAAATGCATTTCAACAATGATTCCAGCCAGAGAGATATTGGAACAGATATGGGCAACGCAGCTTGCGTACCTGTCTGAGTCCAGTCCGGCTGTAAAGTTTCAGCGCTCCTACAAGGGGACGGTCACTGAATACAGGGTGTGTAAACGCTGTGTGTACATTGACTATGCCCCTAAGGAGCAGCTGGATCCGACAAAGCTGTATCCCTACGAGGGACGTCCTTTGCTGTCCACAGTGGACGAAACTAGGGTGCATCCTGACAATTTCCTTCAGTATGAGTTTCTTGAGCTGAACGATGCAGCATTACTTACTAACTGGTTTCTTCCATTTAAGGATGATAACCATGCAGGAATGTATGCGCTTGACCAGAACAAGAAAGGCGAATACTACAAGAGGATGACCTTGGATGCCACAAAGGATGGCCCGTTCCGCTTAGTAGCGCTTTCGCTCTATTCTGTCCCTGCATGGTGCAAGGAAGCTATATATGGAAGAAGCTCCATTGTGGCATTGCATGGTCAGCTCGGATTAACAAAACCAGCAAACGTACCGACTCTTCTGTTGTCCTCGGAGTCGTCTACTCTTATCATTACGTTGACACGTACAGGAAAAGATGAAGATCCAACCATCATCTTAGAGGGCGATGAAAAACTTCACTTTGACGGCCTCATCGAGGCCACAGCATCTTTCGCACGTCTTGTGCCAAGAAAGGAGAAATCTAAAATGCCCGCAAAAGGACTCGCAAATCCTGTCCACAGAGCTATGGGACTGCCCAAAGCGGCAGCACCCGTTGAACCCGTTGCACCAGTCCAGGAACCTGCTCCTGCCGAAGAACAGCTCCCTGATCCGCCTGCTTCTATCCCGGCTGAGGAGATCGAAGTTCCTACCGTGGAAGAGCAGGTCGAGGAGGTTCAGCCAGAACAGTCCGAGCAGATTGTTCAGGCTACACCTGAAGCTCCGAAAGCCACGCGTTCCCGTAAGGTGAAAGCAGCTACTCAGGATAGCAATATGCTCGCCATGATGGAAGAGCTGTCTGCATATCTCGGAAGTCCTGTTCCTGACACCATGTCTGTCAGTCAGCTTGAAGAAGAAATGCGCCATTGCCGCGAACTCGGTATTGCGCTTTCCCGCAGACTTTGCAATCTCGGTCTCGCAGGTACTGCCGCAAGCAATAAGATCGTCAGTTCTCTGAGAGCGCTGGTTAACTGATGCGCGATTATGTGCAAAAGCACTTGCGCGAATGTCTGAATCAGCATAAGCACCTCTTCAGAGGTATGCTCGATAACAGAAAGCCTAAGCTTGATGTCAATGTATGTCCTTCAGGTAATGCACCGGAAGAGTGCAAGGATTGCGAGATATACGGAGATGTCAAGCTCGGCAAAAACAGCCGTATGGTGGGTTGTCTTGTAGGCAAAGGCGTGACACTGATAGTAGGAGACAACACGGTAATTGCAGATACCGCGTTCTTCCCAGAAACAAGCCAGATCAATGCTTACAAAGAAGTCAGTATTAACTGTGGCTTGCCAGTTACAGTTGAGATAGGCGACAACTGCAACATACGGCTGGTAAGTATCGACACCAACCTGAAAATAGGTGACAATGCAAACTTGTTTGGATGCTTCATACGTCGTAATTATTTCGTAGCGGCTAACGAGAACAACTCTCCTGTAGTAATGGAGATAGGGAAGAACGCCTACATGGTAGACTGCCAGATCTTCTGGGTTGTTAACGAGGTTCCCAATAATGATCTCAAGCAGTTCCATATAGGAGACAATTTCATCTGCATAGACAGGAGTTTCAATCTCGCCTCAACTGATGTATGGGTAGGAGATAACTGCCTGCTCATGAACTACAGCGAGGCTCTCAAAAGCATGCTGGAGGAAGAATACACTGGGGGTTTTCCAAAAGAAGCGACGTGGTTCGATGATCAGGATTACAGGAATCTCAGTTCCGTAAGGGAGCGATTCAAATATGCCCCTGATTGTCAAGTGCAGATAGGCTTGTTCGATAAGATCAGAATAGGCGATAACTGTTACTTCGGAACTTCGTTAGAGATTGATGCCATCAAGAACATGCCAAATTGTTTTCTCATAGGAAATAACGTGCAGTATGTTCAGCCTATGCTGGCAGATGATCCGCGAGGTGGTCACCGCTCCTCTTATCAGAGGAACTACGCTCATTATCAAATTGGAGATAACTGTACCATGACAATCCTCTCAACGGCGAGAGACAGGTATATAACAAGGACACCGACTACACTTATCGTAAAAGATAATGTGAATGTAATCGTGTCCTGGTTCAATGAAGCCTGTCCATGTTCCAGAGTGGAGGTCAACACAGACGGGCGTTACAGCATCTAAGGAGTTTAACAAATGGCTTTATCAGCGAAGATAAAACATGATTTGAAGGGCAAGATCGAGCCAAGACCACAAGGGACCATCACTCCTACAGGGTTGCTTAAAGTTGCAGAAGGCACAGTTATGTGCCGACGCAAAGAAGAGTTGCCACGTAGCGAACAGCAGCTCGAAGAAGCCGAGCAGCAGTTTGCTGAAATGGAACAGGCATTCCAGCAGCAACAACAGGAAGAGGCTCCTGTGGTCAATGCGACAAAGAAACGCTCGCGCAAGAAACAACAACCAGTACAGACCACCGTGTCGGCTACGATCAACGTCATCGGATTAGGGTCTGTTCCGTCTCAGTATGCGTATGTGTGCATGGGAGAGAACGGTGTGGCAATTCTGGGACTTACTCCAATGTCGTTTGTCCCTGAGGCTACGGATGTTACAAAAACTCCTTTGACCAACGTGTTTACTGTGAGCACCTTTGGTGATCTTAAATTTGTCCACATGGGCAACACGGTGAGATTGCCGAATGGAATCAATAACCTTATCATCTACGCAATGGAGTGACTTATGGACAAACGCTCAAGTGAAAATATTCCATGCACCTACTGTGGAAATGACAGCATTCCTGGGACATATCCTCCTGTGTGCGAGGAGTGTCAGAATGTGAAGCGGGCTTCTGATGAAGAAGAGCCCTCCACGCTGAAGGAGCTGGAACACAATGAGTGAAGCACCCCATGAGGGTCTTCCTAACAGGCTGCGGAGATTATTTTCCGCGGCCTTTTGTTTTGCAGATGAATTTGTCTTCTTCATGGATACCAGAAGGAAACCAAATGAAGACGAGCCAAGATGGCAGAAGACCTATTATGAGTATTGCTCCGAAGAGTGGACTGGAGATGCAGACATAGACCATGGTGATGAAGTAGTCGTCTATAAGAGACCCTTGCAGAATCTTCTTACGGACGACCTTCATGAACTTGATCAGAACGGCTGCTGGAATGCTCTGGCAATAACGCATCCGACTGTCAGTAAGGAAGATGCAATCAAGCTTATTCAGATACTTCCAACGTATGATCATAAAGGCTGTGTAAATGTTCCTCACATTCCAAGTATGCTTGTCGGTGCTATCTCCAGCATCTGGCAGAGTCAGTTGAAGTTAAGACTGAACGCTATGGCAGGAGAGATCGATGCAGAAAAGTGGGGCGAATATTATAGGGACGAGTCTTTCGAACTGAGATTCTTCCCTGAGCTAAGATGGCCTTTGGAATCAGCCATGTCCGCTTATTCAGGTATTCATCTTCCTCATTTCCGTGTAGGAAAGCGCGGATATACGGAGAACCATCTCAGAACAGCCAGATCCTGCTACAATGCGATGCAGGGTATCTATGCAGATTACTTGTGGGGTGCAAGAGCTCTTACAGAGTTCATACCGGCCACAATGGTGCAGCGTGTTCTGTTATCGCATGAACCAGATGGTTTCTGTTATAACGTGGAAGCCACGGCTTTTGTAGGCATAGATGCAGAATACAGAGCCAGGCGGTTTATGTTCATACAGGAGCAAATGGTCCTGGAAGCTACTAAGGTTAGACTTGGAGACGCATTCCAGTATACGACTATGGTTACTCCATGGACATACCACAAAGCCAGATTGCAGGGCGGATGGTCAGGTACCACGATTCCGGTGCGAGAAGATTTTATCAAAGAACTACAACAGCTGGGCGGGATTCCCCTCTACAGCGACCTTGTTTTGAATAACGAAGAAGTTTCGACTCCAGATGATTCGCCAGCGGGCATAGCCCAAAGGCTTTTGATTGATCAACACCACGAGGATGCCATCTCGTTTCTGACGGATGGTTGTTGGAATTAATTGGAAAGCGTACTTATGTTCATCTTGGGGGCTATTGTAGGTAGTATCGTATGGACGATACCTTGCATGGTTCTCATATTCGTAGGCCGTTTTGTATTGTGGATGTACTACGGCTTGATTAAATCACCATTCAATAAGGAGACTTGAAATGTCTGATATGCCAGGATTCAACAGAATCAATATGAACCCAGGTCCTAACGGCATCGTTGCAGGTAAGGACCAGCGGCCTAAAGATTTGCAGGAGCAGATCGACAGCATGCAGGATGAGATCAAAGAGATCAAAGAGACCCTTGATATGCTGCATTCCTCTGTGGCTGAACTCCAGAACCTGCAAGGCTGAATTTTCTACCAAGAGTAGAAAATCTGCGGGACGGCACTAAGCTGTCCCGCTTTTCTTATGTCAACAACTGTGAAGATGCCGGTTCGCCTTGCCGAAGCGATCCGGTTGATCTGTTCGTCAGCTGAAGATGCCAGGAACCTATTTCAGTTGCCGCCAAAAGCGGCAAAGGATATCATGTCCGGAAAGGAAATAAAGGTTCCAAAAGATGTTGTGGAATATGTGGAAGCGGTTCTATCCCATGAGCTGGAATATGCACTTTCAGCACGTATTTTGCAGCTTCTGAAAGACCCTGAAAAGCGCCAATTATTGCTTCAATGGGTACACATGGCGGTAGCGCAGGTATGTATGTTTAGGAGTATGAAAGCCATTCGTAATGAAAGCAATTTTGTGAATGGCTTCGATCCTTTCATGGCACCACTCAATTCAATGGCTAATGCAATAGATGAGGTGGAGAGATTCCTGTATCAGCTGCACGAAAATCTGCCTCAGTTTGACGAGCAATTTTTCAGTGGCACCAGCTTCCTGGAGCGAGACGAGATAGCATCAACTCCTGCATGTGCGAAGCGGGTGCCTTCGCGTGTGGACGTTCTAACATTAAGTCCAAAAGACATGTTGCGCCGCACAAACCTGAAACACAAACAAGGAGCTCAGGATGGAAATTATTCTGAGAAGCGGTGAGAAGGCCGAGTTCGACCGTAACCGCATTACTCGCG
>Ga0310786_10004363_pt1 | contig 19757 bp, 33 predicted proteins | sample AusTroGonzalo_MG_FD_203881 | JGI IMG/M metagenome (GOLD analysis project Ga0310786, IMG submission 203881) | Bovine rumen microbial communities from tropical cattle in Woodstock, Queensland, Australia - Gonzalo_03 (v2) (version 2) | ecosystem: Host-associated > Mammals > Digestive system >... | reverse complement strand
CATACTTTACTAGATCCGTTTTAAATTTCTTAATATGTAACAACAAACTTTCTACATATCTCTTGTCATTTCTAAATTGGTAATGTAGATAATAAAGCCTGTCATAGTCCTTGTCTATCAAATCTTCTTTACGTTCCAATGAAATTATGAAATTGTTTAATTCCTTATTGTAACTCATTATTGTACCCCTAAAATATAATCAATTAGCCTACTTTTAAACTCTATCAATAAATCTGGTGTATCTATTAAACATTTGCATAAGTTATCTATTCCTTTTTTAGCATGGTTAAAAGTAATGCCAATGCTTTTTAAATCTCTTGTATCTAATCTTATTTCCTTGTCTGTTTCCATTGTTCCTCCTATTTTGTCAATACTATGTCGCTTACGTTAAAAAAATCTTGCAGTCCTTCAAAGCTTAACTCCAGCACCTTCCCTATTCCATCATACGAAATATTGCTACGGGTTTCTCTTAATATGTAGCTTATTATTTCCTCATCCGTCATTTGTATACCTCCTAATTTGAATAAAACATATTCAGGTTTTCATATTTTCGTGCAGTAAAATTGCTAATATATTTTATTTTATTATTAATACTTATATTATTATGGTTGGCATTTTTACCAATACCCCTATTGTCGATTTTGACAATACCTGTTGTTATTTTTGACAACCTTATTTGTCTACCAGTAAATTGGTTACCTTTTTTAATATAATTAATTGAAATGTAGTTTTTATCGGCTAATTTCTTTAGTTTTTTTGATATCGTTGTTTTGTCTGTATGAAATAGATCCGCAAGGTATTTATTTGTTGCAAAACAATAACCCTTTTTCCTGCTTAATCCTGACAATATAACCAACAACCCTAATTCGTTTTTAATACTTCTATCTAATGCCCATTCGTTATAACAAATAGCATAATTGTCATCCATTCGCTTTTACTCCTTTTATAGACTATCTAAAAACTCTCTCGTAACATTTGGCCAATTTACTGATAATGTTCTAAATCTTTCCTTTTTACCTACTATTAAAATATCAGGGTACATTTTCATTAATTCACTCATACGTGCGCTTGCCTCATACCCTATAAAAAATGGTGGCCTTTGGAAGTCCTTTGCAGTCCATATTTTTTTCCATTTATTGTTTAGCATTGCTCTCAATATAATACTGTGTTGTGTTCCTCTCATAGTTTACCTCCTATTTTTTCAACCTCTGTTTCTAATTTGTTTAATACATTTTCTACACTGCCATAATTTTGGCATTTTCGTTCATATCTCAAAAAATTTCTAATAACTCGTCTATATTCAGCAATTATCTCGTTTTTTTCTCGTACTTTTTCTTCTCCTACATTTATTGCCTCTTTTTTCTCTCTTAATAAACGTTCAATTTTTGTATATAAACCCTCATATTCTTTTCGTGTTATAAACATTTCTAACCTCCATAATTTTGACTTCAGCCATTAAAAGTGCTATTATTAATAAATACTGTTTAGCCTAACGCTAACATAGTGAAAATAACTAATAGCATAAATCCAATTGCCATTAGTAACCATAAGAAATAGCCTATTGCTTTTACCGTTCCCAAAACGTACCATGCAGGGCTATTTTTTCTTATTCCGTTATACGTTACTCCATTCACTTTAATTTTCATTTAAAACCTCTTTCCGCCCATAAAAAAATGAGCCAATTATTTTTAATAATTGACTCCGTTTTATATTTATAATTAGTTTACATATAATTGCTACATAACTTTGATTTCACGCAATCAATTATTAATTGTGTTTATATTACACTTATTCTCCCTACTTGTAAATAGAAATAGGCAAAATAAATATTACATTTTCTTTACGTTTGAAAGCGTTATAGAATAAAGCACATAAGTGTATGTGTTTAAAATCAGCCAACAATTTTATGTAAATTAATTTGATTTATCTATTGTTATTTCACTAATTTTATCATATTTTTTCTTTCACTTACTGTTTCCCAATCATTTACCTTTCGTTGCATAAAACGATAGTAGTATACATAATCATTGTTATTGTACTTGTTGTTATAAAAATCATTGTCAATGTAAAAATGTTGTCTTCTTCTCCCGTGGCGTTTTTCTATTTCTTTTATTTTCCTGTAAACATCTAACATATTATCGCCACGCCATGTTCCTATATATGGAGATCCACTTTTAACTTGTACATAACATGTAAACTCATAACTGGGGTGCTTGTCTTCTAAATAATACACTTTGCCTCCTTTCTAGTTCTATTATATTATGTAAACCATTAAAAGTAAAGAAAAAAAGAGGCTTATTGCCTCTTCTCCATTTTCATTGTTCCATTAGGGTTAAACCCCTTTTGTATATAAATGTACTGCCCCTGTTTTATTTCTAAATCTTTTGTAGTATGGTCTACGTTATTATGTACTATTTGTTCATATTGGCTACCGTCATAAGTGTTAAGGTCTATTGGCTCGTCTACTATATATATTAAGAAAGTAGCGCCAACAGTTCCATCAGTTTCAAAATGATACGTCCCTGCCTCTAAATCGCCTTTTTGTGTTTCACATCTCAATAAAACATATTGCATTACCTCTGGTTCGTCTTTATAGCCTCTATCAACGTAATATGTATTATTAAATGTTTTTACATCCTTTTCATTCCATGTGTATTTTGTTATGTATGTTTGTTCTATTGTTTCATTAGTTTCGTTGATTGCATTTGTTAAATTCACTTGATTGGTCGAATTGGTTTGCCCTGCGATATAACCTATAATTATACATCCAAAAACAACCGCAAGTATTATTATTACTTTTCTGTCTTTGTTCATTTTCCACCTCCATACTTACATAATAAACCATATAGGTCAATTATTCAATAAAAAATGGCAAAAAAAATAAAGCAGGGTTTCCCCTGCTCCGTTAGACTTACTATGTTTTTATTATAGCACTATTTGAATAATTTTTCAAATGTATTCTTACCACAAATACCGTCTGCATATAAGCCATTGTTCCTTTGGAAAGTTACCACACAATTTTTAGTTGCATTTCCAAATATTCCGTCAATATCTAATTTGTAACCTTTGCAAACTAACATTGCTTGAATTAACCATGTTATATTGCCTCTGGCACCATAGCCAATATTTACGCAAGCATTCTTTGTTGCTGGTCCAAATATTCCGTCTATGACTAAGCCAGCACCAAATTGCATATTTAATTCTGTTTGCAATCCTTTAACCATTGCTTTGTGTGTGTTATTCCCATATATTCCGTCTACTACCAAACCAGTATCATAGCGCTCGTTTAATGTTCTTTGTATATATGAAATATCGCCAGTTGGTGTTGGTGTAGTGTTATCAATTGCAGGGTTAATAATACAACCTCTAAAAGAATAGGCACTACCTATACCCCACCTGCCATTGCTATTCGACCTTGTCGAATTAAAAAAAGCAGTCCCACCATAACCGCTTTCACTTGTATATATTGTATTACTATCAATAATTTTTTCTACTACACATACATGGCCTGCACCATCTCCACTTGACAAACTGCCTTTTTGCCATACCATTATACCACCTAATGTAGGTGTGCTACTTATTTTTAACCCATAACCTTTGGCACGTTCTATAAAGTTTTCAGCATTGCAAGTTAATTGGTAAGGTATATAGCCTTTGCCCATTATCTCTGCAAAACGCCCATTGGCATACCCTACACAATTTGCCAACACGTTTGCGCCTGCTTTTGTGGGGTAACCTTGTATTGCTCCATTCCAACCGCCACTAGACTGCGTAATATAATAATTATTGCCACTAGGACAACTAGTTCTCATTTGAAACGACATTTTCTGCTTTGCCCCCTTCCACTAATTTGTCTAATGTGTCAATATTAAATGTGGTTTGTTGTTCTAATTCTTCTTCACTCATTTTTCCATTCCCTTTCCACAAAAAAGAGCGCTAAATTTCGATTTTAACGCCCTTTAATATTTTAAATACCATATTATATGTTTAGAGGTGTAAACTTGTAAAATCCGCTATAAAATGCCTTAAATTTGGTTGTTGTTTTTGGTGTCTAATTCTACGTCATTATTGTTGCTTTTTTTAGTAAAAAAGTAAGTTATTACCGCTGATGTTACTGATGAAAACAAGGTAAATATTAATTGAAATATTTCCCAATTTTCTTTAACTGCTACTACAACCAATAGAACAACCAATGTAACAATAACTGATATAGTTACAAATGATTTTAGATCTGACCACGCCTGTTTCATATTAAACCCTCTTTCTTTAATTTTTCGGTTTCGGTGTGTATAAAAGAATTGCCACCTAATTTTGTATATGTATCATAGTTTTCAAAAAATCTTTCTTTTTCAACTGCTGATAGTTTATTACCAAATCTTAATTTAGAGATTGCTTGCACTAAATAATTTTTGCAATTGTCTAGTTGTACTTTGTTTATTTCTTCAATCAAATCAGCCTTTTTTACATTTTGTCTATTTATTAAGAAATTAATCAGCGACGTTATAATAACGCCTGCCAATGTAATTAAAGCAACTATAATTTCAATCATTTTCAGCCTCCTAAACAATTTTGTCCATTGTTTGTACTTTTAAAGTAGGTTGCAATTCTTCACTTGTAATCATTATATTAGTCTGACCATAGTAGCTTTCTGCTCCGTATTTTATTGCATTTAATTGATTAATTAATGTCGGTTCAGTTATCTCTTCTTCTATTGGTGTTGCTAAAACGTAGTAAATAATAGTGTTATTATTTGTAAACCAACTAGCCAGAGCCGTGGCGTCTGCTATAGCACTTTCCGTGTCAAAAAAGACAAGCCAATTATCATACATATAATACCTGCCCCATGTAGATTGTCCTTCTGGTGGCAAAAAATGGTCGCATTTTCTCAAGGTCGCCGTTGTTTCTTGAGTGTTTGTTCCTTCTTTTACATTTGTTAACCCTAAAGTGGTATAGTTTGCATTAAACCTTCTTGTTCCAGAGCCTGCTTGGGTGATGTTTTGTGAACCATTTAATATGATTTTTCCTACTTCTTTATGCTTAAACCATTTACCACCATTTTCATAAATATGGTCTTGATAGTCTCCTATTTTGCATAGTTCTATTGGAGTAAAATATGGCTCGTATGTTGTAGCAACACTTCCGTTTTTCTAATTGCAAAGTAAATGTTTCATCCATAGTAATTCCACTACTTACTTGAATTAATGCATTTCCAATGGTGGTGTCTGTTGCTAATGTGAATGTATATGTTTTTCCGCTATTAAAACTTATAACATTATTGCCACCGCTATCTTTTAAAACAAAAGTCATTCTTCCTGTTAAGTCACAACTTGTAGAAAAAGTATAAGTTCCTTTAGGTAATCTCATATTTAAATCATTTAACCAATGATTAGTAATTGCAGTCGTTGTTCCTATCATTGTTATTGAGTTGTCATCATTTCTCATAGAAGTTAAGCCATTAGAAAGTCTTGATACAAAAGAAAATGGCTTAAATAAATTTTTCCCTAAATTAAGCTCATAGCTTTGTTCTTTAAATTCTTCAAAAATATTAGCAGTTGAGCCTTTTTCTATTTGAAAATTTAAAGTGTCATTCAAAGATACACCTGAAGATAAACCTCCCATATATATTTGGTATGATATTGTATCATTTGTGATATCAAAGGTTCTGCTTGTAGTGTTTGTATAAATTGTAACATCTTGATATTGAGTTTCATTATAAAACATTCTAAAAATTACGGTATGAGTTGATACTGTTTTATCTATTGAAAAAGTATATTCTCCTTTTGGTATATTTACATTTATTTTATTTGTTAGATAAGCCCACGTTCCTGTAGTAGTCCCACTAAATGATAATGATTGATTTTCACTATTATAAGTGGTAGTTATTCCAAGAGATGTTCCATAAGGCGAATTTGGATTTATTAAATTTCTTCCTACTATATCAATTGTATTTTCACTATTTACTGTTTTTACTTCTTGTGGGTAATCTGGGCTAGGTGTAGTTCCTATTTGTACATTACTTATACTTGCTGGTGTTATATCAGAGTTATCATTTTTTCTAAAAGCCAGTCTTATGTAGGCTATACCCGAAGGAATAGTCAAGGCTTCACTTGTTGATTTCCAGCCTATACCACCTGTGTAAGTTTTACTTGAATTATACAAACTTGCATACCAGTCATCGCAACCAGTAAAAGTGATTGGCACACTTGTGCTAGCAACAACCTGTATGTAACCACTTGTCCTTATTCTGTTTGTTGCTGAAATATCAGCACCTTCTGAAATAGCACCCTGAACGATATCATTATTAAATAAGTTTGTGCGTTGGCTTGTATCTCCATAGTATTCAAATTTCATTTTTCCTACTCTAGTATTATCTATTGAGAGGTCTGTTCCCTCGGTGGTTGTGTAGGTAGGATTGTTGATTGCTTGAATGATGTCTCCTATTGCATTTTGCTTTGTTATTTTTTTATTTATTCCACCTTGTACAATTGTTAATAAATCGTTATCGTTTAGGCTTTCCGCTTCCGCCATTTCACTTATTTTAATATTACTCATAACCATACTCCGTTCTAATTAAGTTTCCGTCTTCTGTTATAATGTCATAATCATTTTCTGTTATTAGGGTTTTTGCTAATAAGTAGTCATCCTCTACCAGTATTTTGATTGTGAAATTTTGATTGACTTTTAACGTGTTTGACGGCTCTACAATAATTTGTTTAATTACTGCCATTTCTTAACTCCTATGATATCTTTTTAAGCACTATAGTATATGCGTATGTTCCTGTTGCGCCTGTTCCACTAGGTGCGGTTGAATAAAATGCAAGGCTTGTACTTCTCATTGAAACGCCTGTAGCTAAATTGCCTTGTATTGTTCCAAATCCTATATAGCCATTGCTCGTATATGAGCAACCATAAGCAACCGGCACGCAATTTGATTGTGTAAATCCTGCGGGGTATGAAATACCTGTAACACTACCTGTTCCGTCTGTTAGTGAAATACTGCCAGTTAAAACCGCAAAATCACTTGAAGGTATATAATTTGCTAAATTTGTTAATGTGCCACTTACTGTTAGGTTTCCAGAAATTGTGCCACCTGTTTTTAATAAGAACAATGAGCCGTCATCTATATCTTGAATATGTTGTTGTATTTCAGCATAAATACTAGCAAAATCAATAAATGTTCTCATGTCAACAAAATCAGTTATTCCTGTTGTACTTGCTTTGAAACGTGCTAATTCATATTGATATACCCCTGAAACGTTGTTTACTATATCAGTTTGGGTTAATGCTGGGTATGAGCCTGCACCTTTTATGATTTTGTAATAACCTTGATTAAATTCCTCATCAGTATTAACTTTGTCTAAATCAATTTCAATAACTAGCTTACAAAATGTATTATCTGTACTTGCAGTTATTGTGCTTGTTGTGTCTTCTTCTAAAAATCTACCTTGTATGCAAATCGCACCGCTATCGATTGTTAAGTCTGACCCTGAATAAGTAACCGCCATACTGTTTTTGTAACCATTACAAACCCCATTTTCGCCATTCAAGAAAGTGTTCATGAATAATGCAAAAATTTGATTTTCAAATATTTGGTTTGCAAATACGTCTCCTTTTAACATACTATCTCTCCTTTTCTTTTAATAATTTGTCTATAAAATTGACACGAATATTACCGCATGTATACTGTATAAATGCTTTTGGTGTTAACTTAATTGCTGATATATAAGTATCATAAATTATAGACTTTTTAGTTTTAATCGCAATTGGTGTGCCTACTTTTATGTATCTATCTTTATAATCAAATGTTATATTATGATTATATGAATTACCCTTAATGACGTTTAAAGCCTCTTGAGGTGCGTCTTCTCCATTTTCAGTATAAATCAATGCAATTTTGCCGTCTGCCCTGTCTGGATCTGCTTGGTTGGTTGTTGTTGTTCTATCAGTTTTTAAATATAAGTTGTACTCGCCGTGGGTCTTCAACCCCACCCATATAATCATATAAGCAGGTAACCTTTGCCGTAACATCAGTTTCAAAAACCTCATTATAATTTGATATAGGTTGAGCGTTAACGTCTATAATCTCTTTTGTTGGCGTTTTATTTTCAATATCTAATGTAAGTTTGTAACCGTATTGTGTGTCCTTAACATCAAAATCATACACAATGTTGTAATTTTGTGTACAATTTGTCATCCATGTATGTAGGTTATATATGCCATTTTCAACATTGCTTACTTTTACCACCTTTTTAGTGTGGCTTTTAACCGTTACGGTTAAATAATTAAGGTTAATGAAAGTATCACTGCTACCCATGAAATTATAAACAATTGCGTCCGCTAAAAAGTCTTCAACTCCAGTGCTACTTATTAAGCTTTCATTTTCTAACTTGATATCTCTATCAAACATATTAGTAATATATTTTAATGAGTATGTGTAGACCTTGTCACCGTCTTCGTTGGAAATTTCTTGTATTATTCCCCAAAACACTTTCTCATTGTTCTTCTTAATAACGACATAATCTCTAGCTTTGGCGTTAATGTCTTTTAGTATCTTTACAAATGACGTAGCGTTGGTTTCCTCGTCTATGTTTATTTCATAGTCTTGTATTTCTACACAACCTTTTACGCTTAAGTCCTTATAATCAAAAACCCACATAAAAGTTTTGGGTTGTAACTGAATATCGATAAAATCTAATATAACACGTATTATTTCCTGTGCAGTTGAAACTTGCCCAAAAACATCCGTGTAGGTTGCGTCTGCTTGGTATATGCCACCTGTTTCGGGTGCGGTTAAGTTTATTTCAAAATAACCAGTTTGCGTGTTGTATGTTGGTGTATATGTTGTCCCATTAAATGTTAAACTTAACGCCATTTTTACCCTCCTATATTGCTTTATAATACGTATATATTGTTATGGTTGCCTTTGATATATCGTTATCAGCTAAAATCCTTAATTCGCATGATTTTCCTTTCGGTATTCTTAACACATTGTCATTATCTAGGCTGACAACATCTAAATCAAATATATTAACCTTGGTGCCGTCTGCCTCTTCTTTTAATAAGTAAAAGTCATCCTCTTTGGTACCATATAATAATTTTTCATAGTTTCCAATGGTTATTGTAAATGGTACCTCTTGCCATAATTGACCCTCAACATATAGTTGTAATTTTGGATTTTGTACGTTGCTATCTATTTCAAGTTCGATAGGTGCGTCAACGTGTCCATCATTTATGTATGTAAGTGACCTTACGCTATAATTTGAAAAACGTGGATCCCATGTAAAATTCCACCTCATTTCATTGTCGCCACCTTGCATTGTATAGTATGCAATTGTACTGCTATACCATAATGACAAGCACGCAAATGTTACGCCCTCGCTAATAATTCCGTTTGGTTGTTTTTCTGTTTTGTCTACTGTGGTTAACTGTATATCACGGTAATAAGTCTTCTCGCCCTCTAAATATGGCACCGTATAACTAAATCTTAATTTGTCTGATTGCTCTATAAAGTTAACAAAATTTTTGTAATTGTCATACTCTAAAAAATTCAATGTACCAGTTATTGAGCCTTGTTCAATTGCACGTAGGTTTGATATAAAAGAATAACCCAATCTCTGGTACTCGTCTGTGTAACCATAACCCAAACCGCTTGGAGATGTTAACAATGCGTGTTCTTTTATGTCCATTAATGAATATGATTGACCTTTTTCGTTTAACAAACTAAACTCTCTAACTTCCATTTTTGCTCCCTCCAAATTACATAATAAAAGGCAACGTATAGTTGCCCTCTATATATAATCTAATATGCCATACCAAACCTACGATTAACATAGTTGAAACACTTGTCAAGTTCAGCCGTTGTCATTTCCTGTGGGTAGAAATTAACAACAACTGATTGACCTCCTGTTTGTCGCATTGCCTCTGCCATATATTTAACTAATGTATTGTCTAATGGTATTACCGCCTCTGCACTTCTGCCCTCGCCAACTAATGATAATGTAGGTTCGGTAATAATACCACCTTTAGCTAGTTTTGGTATCATTGGTATATTTGCACTCTTACCGCCAATTCCGTGGCACCCAATCTGGTAGTTTTATACTATTAATTCCACGTAGTAAACCATTGATTATATCTATAACTTGATTGATTGGTGTTTTGGCAATATTCTTTATGCTTTCGAATATAGTTTTGAATGTATTAACAATACTGTTCCATGCACCTTCCCAATCGCCTTGGAATACATGTACTAAGAAATCAATTATTCCAGTAAATATGCTCTTAATTATGTTCCAAACATTGCTTATGGTATCTAGCACTCCTCTTACTGCGGTTGATATTACCGCCATAACTGTTGTGAATACTGGCTTTAAAACTTCAGTTAGTATTTTTATTAATGGACTAATGACATTGTTCCATAAAAAGTCAAATCCGTCTAAAAATCTTTCTAACAAGAATGTTAGACCTTCCATTAAGTCTAAGCCTGTATCATTCCACCAATTCAAAATATTTTCAAATATTTCTTGTATAAATGGCTCTATAACGCTCCAAATTGATTGAATTGTTTCCCAAATTGTATTTATAACATTCAATACTAAGTCTTTTACTCGTTCAACTACTGGCATAATATTGTCTTGAAAAAATGTGACCGTATTGTTCCAAACATCATTTACTTTTGTGTTAAATTCTTCGTTTGTTTTGAATAAATGTACAAATTCTGCTACTAAACCTGCTACCAATCCAATAACTATGCCTATTGGTCCTGCAACTGCGCCTATTGATGTACCACTCGCCGTTGCGCTTGCGCTTACCTCTCCAATGATACTACTTAATTTGCTTAACCAACCCGCAACGGTGCCAACTGCGGTTATTATCTTACCAATTATCGTTAATACAGGTCCCAAAGAGGCAACGGCTAATAGTATGTTGGTTATTGTCTCTTTTTGTTTTGGATCTAACTGGTTAAACTTTTCAACCAAGTCACTAATTTTATTTACTATTTTTTGAATTGTAGGTAATAAGCTTTCAGTTAAACCAATTAATAATTCTTCAACTTGTACTTTTAATTTTGATACTCTACCAGTAAGTGTGTCACTCATACTGTCCATTGCGCCAAAATACTTGCCACCCTCACTGCCTGCCATAACTAGCGCACCGCTTAAATCTTCAAATGATATGTCCATATCTTTAATTTCTTGCGTTGTTTTGCCCATGTAGTCTGCTAATATTCCATATACGTCAATACCTGCATAAGCAAATTGTCTAATGTCCATTGAAGTTGCTTTTCCGTGCGTTGCTTATTTGTTGCAAGTTACTTGCCATTCTTACTAGTTCATCATTTCCACCACCAGTAGCCGTTACGGCGTTTGCCAATGCCATAATTGTTTTTCTTGAGTCATCAGCGTTGCGCCCTGTACTTATCAACATTTGGTTTGCTTTTAATAATGATTGTGTATTAAACAGTGAGCCACTAGCGTCTTTCTTTATTTGTGCAATTGATTTTTGTGCTTGTTCTGTGCTACCTAAGAATGTTTCAAATGACTTTTCAGTTCTTTCTAATGTGGCATTTAATGTAACGCCCGTAGTTAATAACCCTGCAATTGGTGTTGTTATATATCTTGTTAAAGCTGAGCCAATTTCAGTTATTTTGCCACCGATTTTAGTCATATTATCACTGAATTTTTGTAGGTTATCGCTTGCCTCTTTCCATTTACTATTTTCATATATAAGTTGTTTTAATTCATTTTTGGTTTGTGCTATTTGTCTTTCTAATTTCCTATATTCAGGTGTATTAAGGTCTCCACCCTCTTTTATATAGCGTGCTTGTTCTTCTTTTAATCCTTTGAGTAAATTTGTAGTATCTTTTATTTTGCCACTTAAAACTTCTTGTTTTTGTGCTAGTAGGGTTGTACTGCTCGGGTCTATTTTTAATGCTCTATTAATTTCATTTAATTCTTTTTGTAAAGCGCTTGCACCCTTTGACGCACTCTTTATAGCCTTGTCTAATCCGCTTGTGTCTCCGCCAATTTGTACTACAAGTCCTTTAACCTGTGCCATATTCCCTCCTAACTTAAAAATCTATCTATGTCTTTTTGCGTTGCCATACGTTCCGTTGGTTTGTTATCGTCAATATAACATAACATGATTTTGGCAACGTCCTTATATTCTAACTCTTTTAGGTCTTCTATTCGTAAACCTATTTTTAAACATTGTGCAATAAATCTATGGTCTTCTAGTGTGTTCGGTTGTTCACTACCCTTGGGTAGTTTCTTTAGTTCCTGTGTCAATTCCTGATCCACAAAATGAGTTCACGGCATATTCCGTTACCTCTGCAATCCATGGATCCGACAAACTAATTTGTTTTATGTCGCTTAACCATTGTTCAAATGTGCCAATTTGAGGGTTAGCAGTTAATATTTCAATATATGCTATACGTTGTAAAACGTCCATAAAGTCATCAAGGTTTGACATCATCATCGATTGTATAATGGTGTCAATTTCTTTCTCACTTTTCCCCGCTTTTTTTAGTTCTTCTCTTTTTGAAAGAGAAATGGCGTTGAAATTATTAATTTTATTAATATCTTCGAAAATTCCAACGCCAAATATTTTTTTATATTGAAAACGTGTGTATGCAGTACAGTTGATTTTGTATAATTTCCCGTCTATTTCAATTTCTTTCATTGTTCACTTTCCTTTCATTTATTAAACGCTTGCAGTATATTCATATACTTGACTGAAAAAGCCATTGTATGCAGTTTGGTTGTCGTCTGTTAATTCCATGACTGCTTTTACTCTTTTGTCACTTGTTCTTGGTGCCATTGTTAATGAGATTGTATCAGTTTGTGGCTCTTTTGTATCTTCAGTTGTGTTAGCCTCTGCACTTGGTCTTTGTGCAGTTACGTTGTAATAAACAACTCTTCTATTTTTCTTGTCTCCGTCTATTTGGAACATTAAAGCAAATTGACTGTTTATATCATCATTTGCCTCAAAAATTGCTCCATTAGAGTCGGTGTCTTGTCCTAATATATCAGTTAAGAATGTATCAGGTATCATTGCTAATTCAAGGTCGCCACTGTAACCATTATTTGATACAGAAGTATAGTATACTATATTATCTGCATAAAATGGTGTTGTGTCGCCCTCTGGGTCGGCACTTAATGAAACTGCTCCGTGGCATTGCAACTGGTGTTCCATATGAGATGGTTCCGTCATTTGCAACTGACATTTTTGCATAATATACATTGCTAATTCCAAATTTTACTTTGTTACTTGACATTTTTGCCTCCTTTTAAATTTCAAAAAAATAGCTTACTTGCCATACGTTTTCGTTTGGCAAGTAAACTTCTTCGGTTTTATTCCACCCTACGTCTCCGCAAGATGTTATCTTCTATTTTGTTTTGTTCTTCTATGTTCTTATTTTCATAGGTATAATCCATTTTTATTGGTATTTGTTTTTTCCAAACGTGGTTGTCTGCCATAAAATTGTCGGTATCGGTTTCGTATGCTACTAAATGTGGTGGTTCAACGGTTTTTTTAAATAATCCATAAGCATATTTAAACCCTTGTTGTTCCGCTCTACTTTTTAACTCTTCTAATGTCATTTTGTTATTTCCTTTTCTAGTTCTTTTTCAAACTTTTTCAAGTATTTTTCTTCAGTTGGTCTAACATGTGGTATAGCTTTTGCCCTACCGCCATTTCTTGTAGCATGTCCAAATTCTAACAAATGTGTTAGCCTATAATCCGTTTTGTTCCATATTTTTTTAGTATGTACATTTTTGCTCGTTTGGGTTGAAATTGTCCAACCTCTGGCGTAACTGCCTGCGGTGTGAATTTCTCCACCTTTCAATATAACATCATTGGCACTCTTTGGACTTTTACTTATCAACTCTGCTTTTGCCTCATTTGTTATAGTTTTGGCTACGTTTCGTACATCTTCGTTTATGTCTTCATGATATTCGTTTAGGTATTTATTTATGGCTTTTTCAAACTGGGCTACGCTAACAACATTAGACATTTTTTAATTTCCTTTCACATACCAACGCTAATTCTTCTATGTTGTCATCAACTCTTATAATGGTATAAACAACCCCGTTGTATTCTAATTCAGTTTCGTTATTATAATTGAGTGCATTTATAACTAACCTTAATACTGGGCGTAAACCTTGTTCGTTGGCTCTATAAAACTCACTGGCATATACTTTTTCTACTCTAGTTACTGGCACGGTTATTTCTTGCACTGTTTCGTTTTCTACGCCTATGCCGTCACTTTCATGTAGTAACGTTCTTAATTTACACTCTGTATTAATCATCAGTTATCTCACTTTCTGTAAAATCTCCGCTTAAGCCTAAATTTTGGCATAACAAATAATATGTCTTTCTAGCGTATTCTTTTTGGCGGTCATCAACCATACCAAAATTAGCTTTAACAAACATAATTATTGTGGCATTAATTAAATCATTATCATATTGATCGTCTACTTCTATGCCTTGTCTTTTTAGGTCTTGTATGCCTGCATTAATTAACGCCGTTAATTCGGTATCTCTAGCAGTTGCAGTTGAAACAATTGCCAAACTTTGTTTTACTAATACTAATAGATTATTTAGTGGTGTTGAGTCCGCCATTTTTTATTCTCCTTTTATTAAACGCTATTAAACGCTATTAAACGCTATTAAACGCTAGCAGGTTTTCCAATTAAGCAAAATGCTTTATCTTGTACTGGCTCTACTGCTACAAATCTTCTACCTAATATTCTTACAATATCGCTTGTCATTTCAGTTTTGTCGTCAAATTTAATTGTGATATCGTCTCCGTTTGGGTAATTAGCTAATGCGCCTGTATCAAAATCCCCAACAATGCAATATACTTGGTTAGCATTTGCGCTTGAGTAAGCAGGTAAAGTGTTGTTAAACACAACTGTTGCACCCTCAAATATATCATTTGCATAATTTCCGTTGTATTGAGCTTCTTTGAATGCTCCCCATGTTAATTTATTCATTACAACTGTAATGTCTCTTGTTTCATCATTTAAGTTTGAAATAGCTTTTGCAATTGTTCCAATAGCTGGAGCCTCTTTTATAATGTTTGCTGAAACTTTGTCATATACTCCATCAGCGTTTGGAGATAATGAAGCAGGTAAATTAGCGATTTTGTTTAACAATGTTTTTGCAGTTTCTTTAGCGATTTTGTATGTTAATTCATCATAGATGTATCTTAAAAATTCCTCGCCTCTCATATCTAATGCTTCGTCTGATATTCCTACCCATTTCTTGATTGATTTAGGTGTTAATGTGATAATTCCTAAAATAAGTTGTTCAGCCTCAACTTCTCCGTAACCCTCTGTATGTACTGTTGCGTCTCCTGCTACTGCTTCAAATTGTACACTCATGTTTCCTTGGGCGCTTAATCTTCTAACTCTAGCCATTAAGTCATCTCTTTCCCATGCAGTTTTTACAACATCATATACGAAGTCTGGCACCTCAACTGTTGCACTGTTTCCAGTTGCATAACCATTAGTTGTTACTAATGCTCTTAATTCTTCATTTTTTCCAGTTTTGATATAATCAGCAAATGCGTCAATATACTCTTTTGAATTTCTTAATTCCATTTGTTTTTCTCCTTTTCTTTCAATTAGTTGGCTTTCGTCAACTGCGTCTCTTACTAATTTTCTTTCTTCTTCAGGTGTAATAATGATGTCTTCAGGTTCCACCTTTGGTTCTTCTTCTGTTTTTGGCTCTTCTTTTGGTTCTTCTTCAGGTTCTTCAATCTTTTTTCTAACCTCTTCAAGTTCCTCTAAAGAGTTTGCATTTTCAATTAGTTCTTTCTTTTCGTCTATTGTCATTTTTTGACTCCTTTCAAGGTTTCAAGTTCTACCACTTGGCTATTTGGTTTCTACCAACCAAAAAAGACGAGTTCTACCACCCGTCTTCTTTCGCAATTTATATTATCGTTAAATACTTAACGCTAATATCATTTTTTGTTTTTCTAATTCTAGTTGTTTTTTATCTAAATATGCTTGTTTATCTTTTTCATAATCCTCTTTTGATCTTGCATATATTTCAGTTGTTTCGTATGCAGGTACGTCCACCACTGATACGTCAAATATCTTATCAAATGCTAGTATACGTCTTGTATCGGTTTCATAATCGTATTGCTCTTCTTTAACAGTAAAAGCAAAACTCATTTTAGATAAAATGCCCTCTTTAATTAATGTATAAATATCTCTATTAACTGTTGTATCAACCAATCTTGCACGTATTTTTAATCCATGGTCATCAACCTCAAATTGTAATGTGCCACCTCTTGTACGTGCTAATGGTAACACTGAGTCTTCATGATTGTATTTCATTACAATGTCACTCATGTCTGCTCCGTCAAACGCATTGCGGTCAATTACCTCTTTGTAGTAGCCTAAATCAGTTACACTATCAAAAACACTTGCATAACCTTCAACAATCATGTCCTCACTTTCAACTGCTCGCATTTCTACCATTCTAATTTCTTTCATTCTGTACCTCCTTGGTAATCATTAGCAATATTGCTATCTATATTATTTAAGCTTTGTAATATCTTTGCGCCTTGTTCTCCGCCTATTGGTGCCATGTCAATTACTTCTCTTGCCTCATCAACTGTTATAGTTCCCCATGGCATTAAGGTTTGAATTAACTTAATTTTTGTATTTAAACTTGCATATTGTAACCTATTTGCACTAAATACAATGCGGTTGCCGTCCTTTATTGCTTGGGTTGAGAAAATCTTACGTGTAAACTCATCACCCATTTGTATAGCTATTGGTTCTAATACGCCCTCAAAAAATGCGTTCCATTCGTCTTCATTAAATGAGTTATCTATAATTTTTTCGTTAACGCCAAAATATTCAAATATATTATAATTTAATCGTTTTAATTGTCCCTCGTCTAAAGTAATAGGGTTAAGGTTTATAGCTTGAAAACTTGCTTTTCCGTCAAGCGCTGCAATGCCTGACTTGTTGTCCATGCTTAAAAAGTCTTTTTCAAACTGCTCTTTGTTTTCCTTTATGTCTTTAGGCTTAAGCATTGCATTTTCGTATTTCAAAATACCACGTATTGCACTGGCGGTCATTATTGCATTTTTAGTACCCTCGCTTGCAGTTAATGAGGCTTGCATATCTGTTCTTAACACTTTTGAGCTATCGCCAAAAATATCATTTTCGTTGTAAAACTTTCTTAAGTGTATTAAGCGGTCATAACGTATTGTGTAATATTGATTATTAATAAATCTAAATCTTAAGAATAAATTGCCTGCCCTATTCTCATACAATTTTTGTTCATGTGCTAATACTGGGTAAAAACCTGTAATCATTCCCCTCGAGTCTTTTTGTATATAAACGAATGCGTTTGACTCTGCGTACAATTGTGAAATTACCTTATAAATAAAATCATATTTGGTCATTATAGGGTTTGGCTCATACTCTAACAAAAAGTCAATATCGCCTCGCACATGTCTACCATTTTGTATGTGTTTAGGTACTAGCTTTGCGCAATTAGTTGCTATTCTATCTATTACCTCTCTAACTACTTTGTTGTCATAAACCTTTTCGCCTATTAATGAATAATAAGCATTGTAACCATTTAAAGTTTTAAACTCTGTTAATGTGTCTGGCTCTTTTTTATTGCCAAATATTTTTTTAAAAAGGCTCCTAATTTCCATTATTCCTCCATTGCCAAATAATCGTTTAATTTATCTTGTAATACACAATATGCAATTATAAGGCTAACTGCTCCGTCTATTCTTGCTCGCTTATTTCTGCCCTTTACGGGTCTTATGTTTTCATTGTCATCAGTTTTAATAGCCGTATTGCATAAGCACCATTTTAATATAGGGTTGTTGTTATAATTTACGTTCTTGTCTATTAAATCTGCTTTAAGTAGTTTCATTGGGTTTGACATTGTTTTTGCGCCTTGCCTTACCTCTTGCATAACAAACCCATAATTGCGCATTTCGTCAATCCAATAATTAGAGTTCCACGGATCATAACCAATCCACAATGGCGCTATTTCGTAATCATCTTTCATTTTCAAAAACCATTTTGTTACGTCTGTGTAATCTACCTTTGCACCCTCGCATATTGTTATTAACCCTCGTTTTTCCCATTCGTTGTAAGGTATCTTATCGTCTTTTATTTTAAAATCTATGCGGTCTTGTGCCATAAAATATTGTTGTAAAACGTACTTTTTATTGTTTTTATATATCAATAGGGTTGCGCACGTTAAGTCGGTTGTACTTGACAAGTCAACGCCTCCCACTGCATAATTGTCTTCTAAATCTTCAATGTTGTATGTTTCTGGGTTATCTATAATATCAAATGTTAACCAATTGTCTTGGTCACTTTGTCTTACGTTAAAGTCTTTACAAAGTAAGTTTGTTAATTCAATGGGGTTTTGCTTTGCACGTTGCACCTTGTCTCGTAAATCTTTTATGTTTTTAATAGTTCCTAAACCGTGGGTTTGCTTTGTACCACTTTTTTTCATCTTGCCATTCGTCTACGCTATCAAGTTCATAAATTACTGGCAACACTGTTTCGTCTTCTATTCCGCCTAAACCCTCATAACCTTTTATGACCTCGCTGAAATAGTCATATTCATTATCAAATACGCTTTCTCGTATTGTCCCCATTGTGCTTGTTTCCAATAACAACGGTTGTTCTCTTGCACTCATTGAGTCGTACATGACATCAAGTAGGTTTTTGTCACGCCACGCATGTACCTCGTCTGCTATAACAAAGTGTGCATTGAGTCCGTCAAGTGAGTTACTATCACTTGCCAACGCTTTCATATAACTTTCAGTTGCGTCATAATATAAACCACCAATCAAACATCTTATTCTTTTGTTTAATTCTGGTGATTTTTGGATCATGCGCTTGCATTCATCCCATACTACTTTCGCTTGATCTCTTTTAGTAGCTATTGAATATATTTCGGCTCCACCTTCTCCATCTTTTGTAAGCATATATGTACACAAACCACTATCTAAAGTAGACTTGCCATTTTTACGTCCTACAAACAATGCACCTTTTTTGTATTTTCTATACCCTGTTTCACTATCAACAAAACCAAATAATGCTTGTATAAATGCTTTTTCAAATAGTTCCAAAATAACTGACTTGCCACTCCATTTACCTTTAGAATGTTTGCAAAACTTTTCTATAAACTCAATTGGTAACTTGCCACGTTTTTCATCAAATATGTATGTATGTGTTTCCTGTTCTTCTGCTATTGCATTAAAAAAAGACACTTTTTTAGGTGTCTTAATGTCATCAACTAATTTTTTATAAACTACTAAAACTTTGTGTGGTGCTTTGTCTGGGTTTTTCAATAAGTAATCATAATACTCTTCTATATATGTCATTGCCAAAATCCTCAAAACTATCAGCCTTGGTTTGCTCGTCTTTAGGTAACAAGTCACTTAACTGCTTAATAATGCTTGCGTAATTTTTAATAGTTGTATTGTAACTTCTTAATGCAGGGTGTTCACGTTCAATGTCATACTTGCCTTGACACATTGTTACTACTACGCCGTCTGCCTCAACTCTAGCTTTTAGGTCTTGTAATGTTTTCTCCATAAATTGTGCTTTGTCTAATAAATTCATTGCTAATTTACTTTTGCTATCGTCTAAACCCTCGAATAATACTCGTAGGGTCTTAATATCATAATTTTGTTTTTTGTTCACTTTAATACCTCCTATACTGGGGTTGCTCCAAACATCATGCGTACAAAATGGTTC
>Ga0310786_10004362_pt1 | contig 19758 bp, 17 predicted proteins | sample AusTroGonzalo_MG_FD_203881 | JGI IMG/M metagenome (GOLD analysis project Ga0310786, IMG submission 203881) | Bovine rumen microbial communities from tropical cattle in Woodstock, Queensland, Australia - Gonzalo_03 (v2) (version 2) | ecosystem: Host-associated > Mammals > Digestive system >... | reverse complement strand
GGAGACGCACTACACCTTCGGCTCCACGAGTTCGAAGAATGAGAAACACCTCTCCTACGGCTCCCTCAACCTGCTGCTGATCAATACGGCCATCCCGATGCTCTTTGCCGTCGGCCGTCATCAGGGTAAGGAGGTGCTCTGCGACCGGGCCTTTGATTTCCTCGAACAGCTCAAGGCCGAGAACAACCATATCATCCGCATGTGGCAGCAGGTCGGCCTTCCCGTCCACACGGCCGGTGATTCCCAGGCCCTCATCCAACTCAAGCGTGAATACTGCGACAAGCGCGACTGCCTCCGCTGCCGCTTCGGATACGAGTACTTGAGAAGGAAGTAGTGCTTGGTTTACGGTTTATGGTTTACAGTTTATGGTTTATGGTTTACGGTTTACAGTTTATGGTTTATGGTTTACGGTTTACAGTTTACAGTTTACAGGTGATTACACTATAGGCAGAGTAGACTGATAATAAGATTAATTATTATAAGAATATGATTGAGTTTGATTTTTCGTATCGTAAGTTGAATGTTTATCAATTGTCAAAACACTTAGTGACAGACGTTTATAAAATTGTCGGAACGTTTCCTAAGACAGAAACCTATGCATTAGGAGACCAAATGCGCAGGGCGGTAGTCTCTGTTCCATCTAATATTGCAGAAGGTACTTCTAAGGTCTCACCGAAAGAACAGTTTCATTTTCTGGAAATAGCTTACGGTTCATTGATGGAAATAATGTGTCAGTTGGAAATCTCTTTTGATTTAGGTTATATCAGCCAAGTCCAACTTCATCAGTTAGAAGAGATGATTGTGATGATATATAAAATGTTATCTTCAATGCAGTCATCGTTAAAATCCCGCCTTCAAGGTAATCATCTGTAAACTGTAAACCGTAAACTGTAAACTAAAATAATTAATTATGGAACACGAGCTTTTCTTCACCATGGCGCTGACGCGCCTGACGAACTTCAATTACCAGCAGGCGCTGGAACTGTACAAGGCCGTTGGTAGCGCCCAACTGCTGTATGAACACAGGAAAGAGATCGGCGACATCATCAAGAATGCTTCACCGCGCTTGATGGAGGCACTTAAAGACTGGGATGAGCCGATGAAACGGGCAGATTTTGAACTACGCTTCATGCAGGAAAAGGGTATTCGCGCCCTGACGCTCAACGATGACGACTACCCACAGCGGCTCACGGAATGCCCCGATGCCCCTATCATTCTCTATTACTTAGGCGATGCCGACCTGAACCAGTCGAAGATTGTCAGCATCGTAGGTACCAGACGCATGACTACCTACGGCCAGGACCTTATCCGTCGATTCATCAGGGACCTGCGCCAGCAGTGTCCGCAGGTGCTCATCGTCAGCGGACTGGCCTACGGTGTCGATATCTGTGCCCACCGCGAGGCCCTTGGCAACGGCTATCCCACCGTCGGCGTGCTGGCCCATGGTCTCGACATGATCTATCCCTATCGCCACCGTGACACGGCCATTCGTATGCTCCGTCAGGGTGGCCTGCTCACTGAGTTTATGAGCCAGACCAATGCCGACAAGCCCAATTTCGTACGCCGCAACCGTATCGTGGCAGGTATGGCAGATAGTGTCGTCGTCGTGGAAAGTGCGGTTAAAGGCGGTGGGTTGATCACTGCTGAGATTGCGCAGAGCTACGACCGTGCCGTTTTCGCCTTCCCAGGCGGTGTGGGGCAGCCTTATTCCGAGGGCTGCAATAACCTGATTCGCGACAATGTCGCTGCGTTGATCTCCAATGCCGACGATTTCGTGCGGGCGATGGGGTGGCAGGATGAGGCCATACGTCAGCAGGCTTTTACCGATGGAATCGAGCGAAATCTCTTCCCAGACCTCACCAATGAAGAGAAACTGGTCGTCAGCCTGCTGCAACAGACCAACGACCTTCAGTTGAATATCCTCAGTGTGAAGTCGGGCATCCCTATCGGTCAACTCACCGCCCTCCTCTTCCAGTTAGAGATGAAAGGCGTCGTCAAGTCCCTCGCTGGCGGGATGTACCACTTATTGACGTAATTACGCCATATACAAACATTGTATAACTTTAATTATAGTGTTATGAACAACATCAAATTAAACAAATCGTTAATGTCACCCGAAAATCAGGGCATATTTTAATGATTATACTTCAACGGATTGTTCAGGCAGTACGAATACCTGTTGAAGTTTTGTGTCATGTCAGGGGCTTGGATGTATGGATCCGCCATTAGGAATCGGCCGTGGAATAGCTCTTTGAGGAAATGAAACGCTTCTGTTAGCGTTTCATTTTACTAATAGACGGCTTACCTTAAAATCAATTGATTATCAACACTATGCAACGAAAGCAGACTGATAAATCTTGAAAACACGCCCCTAATTTGAAACGCCCAGAAACAAACAACCTAAAGAAAAAATACCATTATTATTATAATTGTTGTTCAGCGTTTTTTTCCACGTCATATCTCCGTCGCAATCTCTAACGTTGGAAACATTGGTAGAGCATTTTTTACATTTTTATATAATACAATTGCACGTTACTGCCTTTATTCCGAGAGGGGCCACATTAACAAATCCTTGTTTTGGATTGAAATAATCATCAATCTCAGAGATTCTGAATCTTTTGTTCTTGGCTGCCAAGGCGGCATTCGAATAGACATACGACACCTCCAACAAATCACCTTTAAGTTCCAATTTTGTCTGTTTACAAGGATACCCATAATTCACTTTTATACTTTCAACATCTTTGATATCTTGGGAAAAGTTTGCAGCTGGTCGATGAAATTCTTCCAAAATATCAGCAGTAGCAATCAGGCATGAGAGCGGATCGGTATCGAACGATACTCTCAGGAATGGGTTTTCTGGTGTTCTTCCTTTGTCCTTATATATCTTAGGCATATCATGCATCATGATGCCTACGGCAGCCCAGTCGTAGATGAATCGGCAGACGGCCTCATTGAAAGAAGTATCAGCGGGGAATACTCTTGTTTTATCCTGCAAATGAGTAAAGGCTAGACTCCCTGGGAAACCATGTGTCTGGCGAAGAGATTTGTCAAATAACATGAGTATTTTCTCTTGCCATGTACTTATTGGGTGGTTTTTACCAATCTTTGAATAACCGTAAAATGGATATATAAGCAGCCTGTTTTCTATCATATCCAATATACCTTTTGACTGAACCATCTTATCGGCTGTCAAACGGAAATCAACAGCAAGGATACTTTCATTCAGCCTGTTAATGTACATCCAGGGATAGCCGATATCATGAAACAGGGCGGAAACGACTGCAGTTTCGTAGAAGATGTCCCGTGCCAGTTTGAGATGGATGTTTTGGGGAATCCTGACATAGTCCGGATATAGCGATCTGAAATAGTCTTTGAGATATTCTGTCTTAGTCGATGTGATCATAATTTTTGCACATGTCGTTAACAGGTCACCACTTTTTAGTTCGAAAGCCTTTGCCGGGTCACCGTAACCCAGTAACTTGGCAACAATATAAGCTGTCAAAGGCTGATGCAGCGAGTGATCCCTGCAATGCTTCTTGTGCGGATCTATGATTGCCAGCCAGTCATCCATCAAAGCGTCTGGCAAAATGAATCGATATGTAGGGAAAACATATTCGGAATAGGTTATTGCATCCAACTGTGCAGAGTTCATTTTGAAAAAAAACTTTTTAGGCAGTCTTTGCATGATAGCCTCTAAAGCAGAGGATGCCATATCTCCTTTCTTGTTGCATTTCCTCTCCACCATCAGATACGAATCCCTGTCTACAGACCAGAGGTTGTTGAAATACCTCGGGAAAAAATCCCGAGTACAGGCAAAATCATTGTAGTCGAAATTCATAGCCCCCAGTTTTTAAATATAATGTTTTGAAAGACATTCGTAAAGATGGTCATGCTATAAGCATCGTTAAACACCTTATCTATGGTTTCTTGAGACCCTTTTTTCATGACGATTGTTCGATCAAGAAAATCTGTTACTGCAATGGGAATCAAATTCTTTTGAACAGATGTTATCAGCTTCTCTAACACAGATATCAGCAGTTCAAAGTCACTTTTCAGATCAATCAGTCGAATTAATGCATAACATGCAGCCGAGTAGAACTTGTCAAAACAGATACCCATGATATCATTGAAATCCTCTGTTTTTATAGTCTTGTCTTTTGTAATCGGTACTAATGCACCTATTAATTGTGCATAGTCATTCTTATATGAATGTCCTATTTCTTTTATTAGGAAGCTGCGATAGTCTTCTTTATCATATTCCTTATAGTGTATATTCAATAGTGTAGTGAAGAAAAGAGAGGTCGTAATAAGAAGTTGGATATTCCGACTATCCAGCTTTGCTCCTGCCAAAACGTTCAGGTGATTTAGAAACGAATGCAGAACGGGACTATATTTAGACAACTTTTTCTCTTTGATGAACAGCTCCAATGCTGTCTCATTGTACGATGCAATATCCTTGCGGTTTATTGCATTGATTTTAAGCATTTCTTCGGGGCGGGTATAATAGGCCATTCTATCAACAATGCTTCTCAGTTCGTTCAAACAAAATGCAGGGAACCATTCTGGCTTGATACTTGCAGCCAGACGCTTGCTGCCTCGGATGTCAATACTGGTCTTCAGTCGGGTCAGATAACCGTTCAGACTAAATGCGGCTTTAACGACATCATTCATTGACAGATATTTCCTTGTATTTGTTGAGAGTTTTTCGAATCTTTTTATCCAATAGTCTTGGGATTCTATCACTTTAAAGTAAAGATGTTTGCCAAAAAACTGAGTATTCACAAGAGGATCATAGGGAATCATGAGAGATGTAGAATCTATGTTGAGTGAGTTGGATAATGATAATAGGATATCTTTTTCCACATCTTTTTGCAGGACATCACTGAATTTATAGTCAGAATCTTCTTCCAGACACTCGGGTAACACCTTATTAAATACAATAGCTGCATACATTGACAACGGGAAATTTCCTATAGGGTAGTCATCATGCTCAATCAGGCTATAAAAGAATCTGTCATAATGATTATCTGATTTGAGAAATTCTTCTTCCTTATCATCTATGGTTTCTCCACTCTTCAATTGATTGAAATATTCAGCCACACGCAACTTCCCCTCCATCAGTCTTTTGATTTCTATTGTTGCTGCAATACTGGATTTAACATCTTGCTCATCGATTGACGACACAAGTAGGAAATGAGCTTTTTCTGGTCCCAAGTCCGTAAACCATTCATGTATTAATCGTCCCAATCCCACGTATCCAGGAGAATTATCCACAACGACAGCGGCTTTTGGATTCTTTTTGAAAAAGGATCCAGCTAATTCTTTCAACATTGAAACAACCCAATAGGAATGTATCTCATCCACCAGATATCGGGGGTCTACGATGAGTTGGTTTCCATCATACAGCTCAGAACCAATAATGTTAATCTTATTTTTTATATAATCCAGTTCTTCAAGATACAGAGCCTCACAATTATCATCCTTATCACTCTCTTGAGATTTCTTTTTGCAGAATAATGATAGGAGATTCAGAGGCTTTTCTTTACCATCACTTTTATCCGTATAGTTAATGACATTAATATCCCCCTTCCAGAATTCAGAATTAGCACTTGCCTCTGCCGATGATGTACCGGTAATGTCACAATCCAGCATGAGTACAGAATAACCTTTCTTCAGCAGTAACTTACACATGTTTAGGGCCACCGTTGTTTTTCCCACCCCTCCCTTCCGGGATTCGACACTAAAATATAACTGATTCATTTGAATATAATATTTTGTTAATAGATTCCTGTCTACTCTGCAAAGATACTACTTTTTGTTGAAACCTCCAAAGATTTGGCTATAAAAGTATTCACTTTGCGGGCAAAGATATGAAGAAATATTCAAAAATGAATAAAATCGAGCGTTTCAAGATTGGGGCTTTTTGTTGGAAAGGCGAAAAGGTTTTGGCATAATCTAACTGATTATCAACAACTTATCTGTTTTAAACCTTGTTTGAAAAATGAAACGCTCCAACAAAAAGAATTATTCAACACATCATGCCAAAAGGAAAAAAAATGGGCCAGAGGAAGATTCTGTCTCTGACCCTTTGAATATATATATACCACAAACCCTATTTCACAATAAACTTTTCCGTAAACATTTCCTTACCAATAGTTACCTTTATAATATAGATGCCCTTATAACCTCACAGGTTTATCATTGTCCGTAGTAAGCTCCGATAAAGACAATAGCACCGCTGCTCGCCTCCTGAATCAGATAGATGAACGGACGGGTGGCATGGAATGGAATTATATATGCTCCATCAGGACCATCATCACCATTTGAAATATCTGACCCAGCAATCGTCACTGCAGCAGCCTTCGTCCCTTGCTCTGATACCTTAATGCCTGCTACGTGTTTTATCATCGACACGAAAAAGCCATCCGTATTCTGACAGATGTTAGGGAACTCATTGAGTGGCTTGAACATTGATGATGCGCCCATATCTGCCAAAATATTGTTCAAACCGTATTCCTGATTCGATTCAAAGCGCGGCAGTTTGACATCCACATCAGCCGTTACCTGTCTTTTTGCAACAGCCGCCCATGACTGCATGTTAAGTGTCTTAACAACATCGGAAACGGTCTTTCCCTCATGAGGTAAAAGGATATTCATGGTCCATTTGTTGCCTTTGCTGTATTTCAAGCTGACAACAGAATAATTCTCTGTATCGCAATAGTGAAAAACATCTTCCCGATGCATAATCGGCAACAGCATCTTGCTTCCGTCCTCAGCCGTAAAGTCCTCATCCTTTGTCTCACTCTCTTCAAAGGACTGGCGCCAAGGTGCATTGAAGTAGACCGCATTCGCTATTGAGACGTACATCCCAGGATAAAGTTCATCATAATTCAGTATTTCCGGAATCATCCCTTCCGTCTGTCTGTTACACCAATCATTGATATAATCCACTGCAGAATGCTGCGCAAAGTCAAGTGATGCGACTTTAGCCAGATAATAATCCTCCATGCTTTTCTGGAATGTACTCTCAAGCGTTACGCGCTTGTCAACCGCCACTAAGTTGGCCAGTCTCAATTCTACATTTGAGTCCGTGCCAGGCAGCTCACTGATCAGTTTCTGGAACAGTCTGTTGGAACCTTCGAAGTTGCTACTCTCGATGTGCAGCAGCGAGGAGATTTCTTTTGCAGTCTGCCCTGTTGCACCGTTGCTTAGCATACCCAGTACGTAGCTTACGCTCAGCGGTGAGAGAAAGACATTCTTACCCTTCCCTTTCTCCGCAATTGTTTTGAAAAGGGTAAATGTGAATTCATTCACCTTATTAACGCCACTTCGCTCATTGTCTGTCAAGCTGATTGCTTGCGATGTAAACATATTAGGAGTATCCTCAGGCTCTTTTGTATCCGTGCTGTCTGTCATTACTGCCGGCCCCAAATCTTGAACATTTTCTTGTTCTTTTTCATTTGTGCAGCTACCATTGACCATAGCAGTGGCTACAAAAAACATAACAACTATTTTTTTCATAAATCTTTTATAACGTTTGGGTAATCTCATATATGTTTACCATCTTATTACCTGAAAATAGGTAAATACCAATTCTTGTATTGATAGTTCTTGATAGCAGTATGGGTAGAAGTATCATAACTAATTCCTGCCTGAGTATCATATACTCCTCCATTAAAATAGCCATTACAGTTTCCATACCACCCCCAATTGTAATGGACATAGAAAGCGTTTGTAATCGTAGTTGAAATTAATAACCACTCAGCAGACGGGCCTTCTCTATAGTACAGATTATGAGTGATAGTAACATTATCATATCCATCAAGAATCCATGCATGTCCTCCAGTTTTTTCAGTTTTTTGACCACGTATAAAAAACACATGATTTTCGTCTAAATGGTTCTTAACATAAGTCTGGCTGTATATGTTTGCAGTATCACCAATTTGGTAACCTAAATCATGCATCGTATCGGGTACATGAATCTTACTCTGAGTGCCGGTTCCTGTAAGTGTATCATTTTCATTTACAGGATGATAGATGCTACTATTCAATTCACCAATCTGTCTGAGCAATCGACCTATTGATTTATGAACATCAGGATTCGGGCATAAAACAAAAGGATGTTGAGTCTGATGCAACCTCATTTGAGTCCAATTCAAGGATTGTGTTGATATATCCGCCCCTGGATAAGTGAGGCTAATTGAAGTTGGATATTCATAATGAGTCATAATCTGGGCTATAGCGGTATTAGTACAGCCAGAATATCCGTTTGAACAATAATACCCTTCAGGCTGAGTCTGCCCCCATTTCACAGTCACGTAGGGACCTACAGGGTCTTCTAAAGTTATTATCTCGTCTTTATAGTAAAGGTCTAAAGATCTTAGCTCATTTGCATTATATCGTTCCATAACATATCTCTTAGCCATTTCCATAAATTCGTTAAACCCCTCAATATCTGTTAGCTCTTCCGGATCATAGTAGCCACTCTCAGTAATAGCCAGCAACGGCTCTACACTCCTCGGGGCTGCTATAACGGCAAATCCTTCATTATTCTCAAAGTTAACCACATACAGCAAAGTGTCATTTTCTTCTGTCCTTGTTTTCTCTTTAAGTTTATAGACTCTTGTCTTATCAACTGCAATCTGCCTCCCCAACGCAGAACGGGTGGTTGAAGAGCTTTCCAGCATGTTAATGGAGGTCTCCGCTATTTGTAGAGCCTCATCTACACTACGTATAGTACCTTGCTTTTCCTGCCTATCGAGATATGCAAGATCATCATCTGTTGACCTCTCAGAACAAGATGCTACCCCAAAGATAACTGCTACGATTAATAAATACTTTTTCATGTAATTTGTTCTTTTTTATTAGAATTTTGCCACAAAGATAAGGCGTTTTTCTTTAAGTTGTTTGTTTTGGGGCGTTTCAAAATACGGGTGTGTTTTCAAAATTTAGCAGGCCGCATTTGTTGTATGCCGCTGATAATCAATTAATTCTATGGCAAGCCTCCTGTTAGAAAAATGAAACGCTTCTGTTAGCGTTTCATTTTTCTCAAAGAGCTATTCCATGGCATTCGTCAGTGATTTGCCATCTCAGATACCTAATCTTTCTTTCATATCGGCTGCGGGTATCTTTCATGATCTATTCCGACTTTCTGACAAATCTCACTCTCCTTTCTTCGATTACCCGCTTATAGCTCCGCTTCATCTTGTCGTTTAAGAAAGAGCGGTCTATGAGCGCGTATGTCTGCTGGGGAATCTCCATGAACATATCGAGAACCATATCGGCACGCTTCCTCGGCAATCCAACCCTTTCTGCAAATCGTTCAAAGTCCAATCGACATGGATGCCCCGTCCTGTCATACACATCGCTTGTCTCAATATCAGGCGAAAGACCGTCCGACAGCCCCAAATCACTATCACTTTGAATATGGACGCACGTATTGATTAAGTCGTATGCTGGAGCAAGAAAATACTCTCCATTTCTGTTCACCAGCGAGAAATTCTTCATGTGTGCATCCTCATTGCCAAACAGGTAGTCGAAAACAACCATTCTAAAGAACTGCTCCATCTGGGGCATCCATGCAGGTATAATCTTCCTTATAGCATCAGCAATCTGGGCATAATTGCCATGATACTTGAAATTACTGTCACCTCCCTCTTCTGTCATCTGCAGGATAGCAGCAAAGTCCTCCTGCGAACAGTCCTTTACGCCGCCCGTCACATCAAACCGTTTCGTGATATACACAGACTGGCCAGTTCCACTAAAACACAGTCCATTCGCAGCCGTATGTATCCCATACACTTGTTCGGCTATCTGCATGGTCAGGTGTTCGTTGGCGGGAATCTGTTTTCGGGTTGAAAGACTGAGATTCAAGGGTGCAGGCTTTAGTATATAAGTCGCCTGTTCGCCTTCCCGACTCAACCTGATCTTCCCGCCGTCAATCACTGCCGAGAATTTCTCCTGTGCACCAGAGATCGACATATTGCCCATATTCTCCATCACCTGCCGCTGGTCACGCTCGCTTTCAAAGTCGATGTCGATAACAGGCGATACCGACACACCGTCAAAAAGCATTTTGACCGCACGTGGAGAATAGCCCGCATAACCACGCATCAGCGTCGAAGGACAAACATCTATTTCTTTCATCATTCAGCCTTTTTTAATACAAATTTTCCAATCGCATCCATACCACAAATCATCTCCAGCATACCGAAGAAATCGTCTTCATCTACCTTCTTCACTCTGCAAAGTGCCCTTCGGTTGGCACCCTCTGGCAACATATTCGTAAACACAGGGAAAATACGATCAGCATGATACACCTTCTGGCTCTTCGGCATATTCACTGATACTGGTGGCGTGTCACTATCTGCAAGGAAAGCATCATCGTATGTAAACTGATAGCTGCCTCTGGCCAGTTCTGTGAGCTGACCCGCATAAACGTCGCCAAAATAAACATCAACCTTCCTCATTGCCTACATCATTTCACTGTCTGTTTCACTTGAAGAACCATTTCCAAGCCCACTACATCCAGTATCTTCTTCAGCGTCTCAATTGAAGGATTGCCGACACCACGTTCCAGATCCTTCACTGTGGAGATGCCCACTCCAGAATAATCCGAGAGGTCTTGCTGAGAAATACCCAGCAAGGCCCTACGCTCTTTTATGACTTTTCCTACATCCATTCGAGTATGATTTATCGTACTTTCGGTGCAAAGATAATAAAAAAACATGAATTACAATACAAAAAGTATGATTTTTCGTACTTATTTAACATTTATCCGCCATTTTGCTTCTGGCATACCAGCCGCGGATGCCTTTTATGGCTCCGTATGTGAAGTGGCAGGATTTCAGGGCGGCCGTCAGGGCCTTGATGGTGGGCACGTCGGCAGCCCTGACATGCTTGCGAAGCTCTGCCTGGATGTCCACGGCACGGATGAAGTTGTCCTTGCCGGGCGCGGCAGGCTCGAAATACGACAGCAGGACGGTCTCGGGCGACGACTGCTGGCGGTAGTCCTGGTTGTGACGCTCGATCTCCGCCTCCTCGGCCTTCGAAAAATGCCACGGGTGACCGGCCTTCAGCTCATGTACCGCCTGCGCATACAGTTGGCCGTAGTCGACGGGCGTGTCGGTGTCGATCAGCCCCTCCACCTCGCAGCAGAGGTACCGGCGCGAGCCCGTCGGGTCGCAGAGCGGCTCCCGCTCGTTGGTGGTGGCGATGAACGAGGCCATGCGCGGCAGCAGCACGTACTGGTCGCTGCGCATACGGCGCGTCTGCACGTCCTTCTCAGTCAGCACACGCTTGATCTTCGCCTGCTCGCGGTCGGTCTTGGCATTGTACTCGTCGATGTTCACCAGCAGCATCCGGCCCAGCATGCGCTCTACCTGCTCGGCATTGTCGAGCTTGATGTCGTCGATGTAGTACTCGCGCAGCTCCGGCGGGAGCAGCAGGCGGCAGAAGGTCGACTTGTGGGTGCCCTGTCCGCCGATGAGCATCGGCACCATACTGTTGCCGTAGTCGCGCGAGAGGTTCATCCACTGGGCCACCATCGCCAGCATCCAGCGGTGGAAGTGGTCGGGCCACAGGTCATAGCCGGTGGGCACGCGGCGGGCCATCAGGCGGATGTGGTCGGTCCGGCCGTCCCACTGGCCGCAGCGTTCCAGGAAGTCGGTCACGGGATTATAGGGCGGTATGAGCGCGCTGCGCACATACAGTTCCACGTCGATCGACCATGCCACGCCCACCTGTTCCATCTCCTCGATGGCCATCCGCCGCAGGTCACGGTCGGTCAGCTGCTGCCAGGAAGCCTCCTCAGCCGGAAAAACAGCCTCCCCGCTCCTGCCAGAAGCCTCTTTTCGCTTGTCAGGAGCCCTCCTTTTTTTGCAGGAAGGCTCCGCTTTCCCAAAAACTGCCTCCCTGTTCCGAAGCGGCCGGTATTCCTCGGTCTGTTTCATCACATTGTAGCGCAGTTCGTAGTTCTGTCCGAAGAACTCACGGACACCCTGCACGATGCGCTGCCGTTCACGGGTCGACGACAGGTGTTCGCCCGTCGCCCGGCCTCCTGTCCTCTCCGTATCTGTCTGGCGGAGCGACGTCAGCCACTCCGACATTTTCCGTAAAAACTTTATGAAATGTAGCATAGTTGTCATACTCTCTTTTTAACCCTCACCCGCCGCACCTCTTACACCCAGTTGGGTGTGCCGGGTGCGACGGGTGTGGGATGTTTTCACCATTCGCCTACTATCACGCGCGCGCGTTGCTTCATCCACCACTTCCGCCAGGCCCTGCGCCCATGCATCTCATAGTGGCACTGACGGCACACCTTCCGCCGCGTGCCCGTAGGGTACAGCTCGAACTGCTCTTCCGGCAGTTCCCGTTTACAATTACTACAAACCATATTCATTTAAAACGACAACTTCAACAACAAAGACAACTCGACCTCAGGTCGCTTGCAAGGCAACATCTTTTTCTGACTATAGTTGTTAAAGTTGTCATAGTTGTCGTTAATAATTGCTTTTGTAGTTTGGAAATGCCTGGTGGCGGTTCTCCTTCGGGTCGAGGCAGACGGAGCAGTGGATCCACATGGCCCCGTAGCGGTTGTACTCAAACAGCAGCTGGTCGAAGTCGACGTTCTTCAGGATGAACTGGTAGTACTCCTTTCCCACCTCCAAGCTCGGCAGGCGGATGTCCATCGCCTCGCCGGAGAGGTGCTTCGAGTTCCCCACGCCGTGGACGCCCTCGTTGACCTCGGCATTGCGGAAGCCGCTGTTGACCAGTATCGGTCCGAACATACTGCGCAGCGGCTCGCCCAGCTTCCAGCAGAGGTTGATCAGCCCTGCCAGTTGCAGTTCGTCGGGCGTGTTGTCAACCCCGTGTTTCTCCGCCCATGCGGAACGTGTCATCTCCTCGTAACTGAAATGAGGACTCAGCATAAAATTCTTTCTCTTGCTCATAATCTTTTTAATTTTGATGTTTCACATCGAGCCTGCTCACGCTCGGCATAGCTCATGCAAGCATGGCTCTGCTCTCGCTTAATCGCAGCCTTCAATTCTCAACGCGTTGATGGTGCAAAGATACGGCAGAAAAAACCTCGGAAAGAAAAGTCGTAAAATGTCGTAATAAAAAAGTATCAGCATTTCCCGTGAAGTGCTGATAACCAATGGCTTGCAAGGTTTCTACCACCAAAGCCCTACGACATTTCCAGTGTCTCTGTCTTAAGGGGATTATTGATTGCGCGACTGAGGGTAACGCTGAGGCTGTTGACGGAGATACGGATGCCCTGATGCCGCAGGCGCTGGAGCAATAGGTGTTTGAGGGTGTTGAACGCCTGGCTCTGCATCAGTGTCTGTCGCTTACGGGGTGTGGTGTATTTGAGGAGCAACCGTAGTAGAGTGGCCTGCCCCTTGTTTCTGACCACATTGACAAGGTATTCCCCCTGATCGTCCATTTTCAGCTCTATCAGGCGGACGGCCAGCAGTTCCTTCAGTTCCTCCACCAACTCAAGCCGCCGGGCATGGTCGATATATCTGTCGAAAATGCAGCTGATATGGTAAGCCTGTCTGATGCGCTCATCCTCGTGGGTCAGCAAGTCAATACCTTTTAGATTTATGATTTTCTTCTCCGTGAGCATCAGGTATTGCTTGTCGTCAGAAAGGTTGATGCTCACGAGCTGGGTAGATGTCAAGTCTTCGTTATTGATAGTCATATTTTAAATTGTTTATTAGATTTGGGGCGCAAAAAAGTGCCACCCTCTCAGGATGGCACGTTAATGCTTAAGCCAACAAGCGACCCTTTAATCGTCCTCAACGGTGATTTCGTATTGGTCGATTACGCCGTCGACTGTCGACAGTGTCAGGATGTAGGTTCCTTCATCGAGGAAATCCAGGCAATCGGTGTATGACTGTCCTGCTAACAATGACACCGTTGTGTCAAGGTAGGTCACACCATTGCTTGTAATTGTGATCTCCAGGTCTGTAATGTCATAGTTCGGCCAGATGGCCAGGTCACCAGTATTCTCGTCCAAATAAAGGCTAATAAAATACTGGATAGGATTCCTTGCTGGAGAACCTATTGGTGTTACTTTTTTGGTGTTATACTTATCTGCAAACATCTCTGTTGGGGCCATGAGCAACCCCACTAACAATAATAACAATACTTTTTTCATTTTGTTTAAGTTTTAGAATAACGCTGCAAATTTATGAATAATCCGAATAATATTAGCAAATCAAGCGTTTCAAATAGAAATCGTATATTTGCCTGAAATTAAGGAAGTTATGCACAATTTTATATGAAAAACGTTCTATTTGAAACGCTCATATATGTAGAAAAATGATATCGAAGCGTTTCAAATCAGTATCAAGGCAATAAAAAACAGAAGTTTATTAGGTTTTCTCAAAAAAAGTACTTACCTTTGCAGCACTATGATGAAGAAATTTATTAATCTGTTTGCAATCCTTCTCATTCTGACAGCGTGTCACGACATGAGAGTTTCTGATAGACTTAATCAGGTTGATACCTTGATTGTCAAGGAACAATATGATTCTGCCTATGTCGTTCTGAACAATTTGAAAGGAACAGCTATGACGGAAGAGGATCAGGCACATTACAGTCTGCTATTAACTCAGTTAGGCTTTATTACTGACCAGCCATTGCCGTCAGACTCATTACTTGATTTGGCCCTTTTATATTATAAAAAGGTTGGGAACAATGAAAAACTTGCTGATGCGTATTATTACAAGTCATTTAGGTCACGAATAGAAGAGGATTATCCACAAGCAATTCTTCATGGCAAAGAAGCAGAACAGTTAGCCTTTAATGTCAATGACACACGTCTTCAATTCAAGATTGCCGAGAATTTGGCATACCTCAATGGGTTATGTGATAACGACCTTCTGCAACTCCAATATGCCAAGAAAGCTTTAGCCATAGCTCAAAAAATTCACAATAAAAACTGGATGGCCTATACCTATAACAAGATCAGCTTTGCATTCGCTAATCTTGACCAACATGATAGTGCAAACTATTATATTGAAAAATCAATACCCCTTTTTGAATATGTAGACAATTCTGATAAGCCCGGTTATTTAGCAAATATTGGAATGTTATATAAGAATAGTGATTCTAATAAAGCTAAGAAATATTTAGAAATGGCATTGTCTTACGGAGAAGCACCAGGAATATATGAAAATTTGGCAGACATATATTATTTAGAAGGGAAAAAAGAAGAAGCATATAAATACTGGAAGAAAGCTCTATCAACAAGTGGGAGATACGATAGAGACGACATCATTCACAGTATTATTGCTTACAATATTGAACGAGGAGATATAGATGAAGTTAGCAAAAACGTGGATGAAATAATTGCTATCAAGGATAGTATTATAAATAAGGTAAAGAACGACACCATCAAAGACTTACAACTGCGCTTCGATCACGAGGTGGCCATGCATGAGGCGGACAAGAAACTGATGAGTGCACAGCGGTTGGTTATGGGACTTGTACTTGTGATGGTACTCATGGCCCTCTATATCTATATCCGGAAAAAGAAGGAGGAAGCCCGTGAAAGAGATCATCAGATGCAACTGTTTGCCTATACCACAGAGATTAATCAGTTGAAAGCATATAAGAATGATGCTTTGGTCCAAATCAGAGAGTTGGAAAGCAATAAGGATCTTTATCATCAGAAGATCAACCAACTGGAAGAAGATGCCAGGAATGCCGAGGATGCCATTCAACGCCTGAACAAGGACATCAAGAAACTGCTTCAAGACGAGGCTCCAAAACTGAAGAAGGGTAAGATGCTATATGACCATATCATTGAGGGAAAGACTTCCGTTAGTTGGAGCAGTAAGGAAGAAAGTCTGTTCAACAATTATTATGCCGCCATCAATTATCAAAGCTATAACCGACTGAGAAAGGTTAAAAGGGCGGCCAAACTCTCGCCACATAATATGTTCTATCTGATTCTGAAAGAGATGGGAAAGAGTGACGAAGAGATCCGATCTATTATGGCCATCTCACAAGAAGGGCTTCGCACCCTCAGAAGTAGGACAAAGCCTAAAGAATAGGCAACGCCTCAGAGGCGCTCCCTAACGGCTACAACCATTTCCTTAGTCTTATCAATGCTACTGGATATATCTGCCAGATGGCGGCTGAGCATTTGGCGTAGCTCCTGGCGGCTGCAATATAACAAAGTCGTCTCCCCCGTATTTAAGTCTGAGGCAAGGAAATTGTCAAGACAGACTTTATCCTGATAGAAACAAAGCACAGCCAACAAGGTGGAGGCATAGACCTCCTCACCGTTCTCCAATCGGGAGATGGCCGATTGGGTGAGGTTGGTATTCGTTGCTAATTGTTGCTGTTTGATTCCCAGGTGCTTCCTAATCATCCGCAATCTTCTGCCAAGTTCCTTCAAGTCCATCATTCTGTTTGTTTTGAGTGAATACCTGCTGAACAAATAGAAAAGGAAAAGGCGTGTGCAAAGTCGCCATTATCAACTCTTGGGTTTTCGGTGGACCTCAGCTAAATAATGAACAACTGCCCACGCCCAATATGATAAAGGTCAAGATGACACAATATCACAGACGTGAGCATTCTTCTGTCCATTATCCTTAGCTTGTTTTTTACCGAAATTCAAGAGTTAGGATAACTTCCATCTAAATGCTCTGTCATCAGCCCAGCCCGAAAGCAGCGCATGATTACGAATGCAAAAATACAAATACTATTGCAAGGAACAAAATATACGGCATAAATATTAGAATATTTTAGGAGAATGCTGGGAATTCGTTAATAAAACAGCGGAATCTGCAAATTTTGACGACTTTCCGCTTGTTTTCTCACGAAAAGCTAACCTATGTTCTCTTATTCTTATCAGATATCGAATAATCTATAATTTGGAGGTCTTTAAAGAAGACCAAGGCGTTTCGTTCTTAGGTATTGATTTTATGATGCTATATTGTTTGTTATCAATAATATACCATCATTTTATACTCCCAAAATTTTGATTATTTACTCCTATTTGAAACGCCCCCAAATGAACGACCTAAAATAAATAATGCTATCTTTGCAGCAGATTATCTATTGAAAAATAGAGAGTTCCATTTTTTTAATAATAAAAACAGAGCATTATGAAGAGAATTATTTATTATGTCATGGTTTCGAATTCACGCTGTTTTAGAGCTTGTGTTTTCTACTTGTTTCTGATTATATCTACATATTGTTATGGACAATATGGATACAAGTGTTCCAGAGGTTTTATAAATTTAACACCAATGGATACTTCAATATGTTATGTTCAGACAACAAAGGAGATAGATTCTTTGAAGTTATCAGAAGAAACAAAATACAATATAACAAAGTTTCCATTGGGCTCTGGCAATTCCGAAACAGCATATCTTGTCGATACTATAATAAAGAAAAACGTTGGAATAGAATATGAATCCACGATGTACAGGAGTACTCATGGATTTAAAATAATCATTCTTCCAAAGATTGTCTTGGCGGTCACAGAAGAAACATATATAAATAGCATTATTAATGCAGTTCCTGATAAACTGTCCTTAAAAAATGACAAAGAGAACTACTACATACTTGGGTGTAACTGTAAAACATCTCAGGAAGTACTGAATTTATCAGCTACAATCAGTCATATGGAAGGAGTCAAGTGGTGTAAACCTGGTATGTTGGTTGAAATTAAACCTCAAGAATCTCTTTTTAGTTTGCAATATTACCTGAAGGCAAACGGGACTGGAGAAAATGAAAATATCATAGGCACGAATGTAATTCCTGCATGGAATAGTGTTACTGGGAGTCCGAATATAACGGTTGCTGTTATTGACTGCGGCGTAGAGCATAATCATGAAGACCTTCAAGGAGTTGTATTAGATGGTTACACATGTGGCTATCCTAATTCTAAGGGAGAACCTGTTGGAACAAGCAACACCTTTGCTCATGGAACGGCATGTGCAGGAATTATTGGTGCAAAAAATAACAATATAGGAATAACAGGTGTGGCCTATGGTGTGAAAGTATTGCCAATTAACATACAGCCAACATCAATGTGTGAACCTGAGGACATCGCTGAGGCGATTTCATGGGCGGCAAGTCACGGTGCAGACATATTTAGCATATCGTATGCCCTTGAGGATGACCCATGCATACAGCAAGCAATAGAAAGCGCAAGGCTAAATGGTCGTAATGGAAAAGGAATTGTTGTCGTTGCTGCTTCTGGAAATTACTATCTTTATGGATATACAGAAGTTACATTTCCTGCTTGTATGGATAATGTAGTTGCCGTTGGTGCAGTTAACCAATCGGGAAGTGTCTGCGAATATAGTCAAAGAGGGACAGGGCTCAACATTGTTGCCCCAAGTGGATCTTATATGAATTACACTTCACCAAGTGACATTGTTACAACAGACAGGATGGGAAACTTAGGATACCAAGCGTATGGTGATTGGAATTATTATAAGAATTTTAGAGGTACATCGGCCTCTTGTCCCCAAGTTGCAGGCATTGCAGCATTAATACTGTCTGTGGATTCAACTCTGTCAGAATCATCAGTGAGGAGTATACTTTTATCAACTGCCCGTAAACTGCCAGGCATGAACAATGCGTATTGGACAGAAGCCTATGGATTTGGTCTTGTTGATGCAAACGCTGCCATAAATGTTGCTTCATATTGGCAACAATGCCATCATTGTTCTCTGGCTGGCCCAACTATGATTTGCTCTTTATCATCAGGTGTCTACACGATGAATGGCGTGCCTTCTAATGTTTCAGTTACATGGAGTTTCACCAAAACATACGGAACGTATACACCGACTTTAAGCCCGAATGCATCTAATAACACTTGTACCATATACAACTCTTCTTCAACTGTATTTGAAGGGGATTTGGTTGCAACGTTAAAGGTACAGGGGTATACCGTTGCCTCTTATTATAAACATATTTATGGCGATGCAAATATTTATGGTTTTTATTGGGATGGAGAGCCTTATGATAACTATCACGAATATGTGCTTACTGAAGATGACAATTATGCAACTCCTGGTCATGTTGTATTGATTAATTCTCCCAATTTCAAAGAGAAAAGTTTCCAACTTTATAAGTCGTCAACACCTAATTCGTACACTCTTCCGATGCAGCACGGCAATGACTTTATTTCTTTTGAAATGCCGCATCTCTCAAATGGAGAAACGTATAATATTAAGGTTATAGGTGGATGTAGTGATGAGGTTTTCATATTTAGGGAAAGCAATAACTACCGTTTGAGCAGACATTCACTTGAGGTCTCAAAGGTTGAAGAAAACCAATATAACCTGAGACTCCCAGCATTTTCAGATTCTGTTGAGATATCTGATAAAGCGACAGATTCCAGAGCAGAGGAGCATCAGTGGTACATTCAAATTTATAATATGCATTCTTTTCAAATGATAACTAAGAGAAAGGTTCTAGGGGAACAATACTTGTTGGATGTTTCTTCTTTGAGTCCTGGGGTATATGCCATTGTTGTAGATGATGATAGCAAAAAGTATATGACAAAGATAACTGTAAAATAAGAAAACATGAATAAATATTTATTGGTGGGATTTTGTTTTGTCACACGAATTGAAGTTGTATTATCAAGGGGATGTCTGTTCCTGATGCTTTTATTGGCAATAGCCAGTTGTAATCGTGATGAATCAATGAGAGTAACAGAACTGCATCCTGATGAAGACAGTCTCTTCAATGATACTGTGATGCCTGATTACATTAAAAGAT
>Ga0310786_10004359_pt1 | contig 19764 bp, 19 predicted proteins | sample AusTroGonzalo_MG_FD_203881 | JGI IMG/M metagenome (GOLD analysis project Ga0310786, IMG submission 203881) | Bovine rumen microbial communities from tropical cattle in Woodstock, Queensland, Australia - Gonzalo_03 (v2) (version 2) | ecosystem: Host-associated > Mammals > Digestive system >... | reverse complement strand
GTGGTCAAACGCGGCAGACTGTAAATCTGTTCCTTCGGGTTCCATGGTTCAAATCCATGACCCTCCACCACTTTTTAATGCCTCGTAGCCAAGTGGTAAGGCATCAGACTTTGACTCTGACATTCCGCAGGTTCGAATCCTGCCGAGGCAACCATCTTATGTCCCGTTAGCTCAGCTGGTAGAGCATTTGACTTTTAATCAAAGGGTCCCGAGTTCGAATCTCGGGCGGGACACCATTTTATTAATTAAAGCTTTATAAAGCTTTTTTTATTTTAAATAAACTTGCAATTTTATATTTATTATAATATAATGAATATGCGTGAAAAAACGTAATTCGCGCTCTTAGCTCAATTGGATAGAGCGTTAGACTACGGATCTAAAGGTTAGGGGTTCGACTCCCTTAGGGCGCACCATTAATATTTCGAGAAGTAGCACAGCTTGGTAGTGCACTTGGTTTGGGACCAAGGGGTCGCAGGTTCGAATCCTGTCTTCTCGACCATTTTGTTTGATTGAACCGTATTGGTTCTTTTTTTTGTCCCAAACTAAGTGCAATCTATAAATAATTCCCTAATGTTTTCTTTACTAATTCTAAATGATGTACCATGATCTGTATATTTTCCAATATGAGGTCCAGATTTATTAACTCCTGTTTTAAAAGTTACAAAAATAACACCTTTATCTATAGCATCCAAAAACTTTTCGAATGATATCAACTTATAGAATTTCATATTATAAAAATAAAAATAGTCCTCAGAATTTATTTTCCTTTTACAATACCAAAATATAGCAAGTTTACTATCTTTTCGAACAAGTTTTTCTTTTAAAGTATCGAAATCCCAATAAATATCCTCGTTTATAATTTTGTAATCTAAATCATATATTTCTAGGTAAATTCTTTGTTCCTCTCTGTCAACTTTAAGTTTAAAACGATAAATCATACCAATTCTTTTGATACTATTTCCGTAAATATTTCCTTTAAAGACTTTGATATTTTTATAATCTCTGTCAGGATATCCAAAATTTTCTGAAATCCATTGTGTTGAGTTAATATATTTTCCGTCAGGCGCAGAGTTGAACAAATCAAATTCTGCATCATAGTATCCTCTTACAGCTTTTATTTCAATGTCATAAAAGTCTGGTATGTTGAAATCTCCACCGCATGCTCCTAGTGCATTTTCTAATGTCATACCTACGGAGTTTTTATTTTTGCCCTGTGATTTGATGTATCCCTGATTTTTCACGTTTTTAAATTTTTGTTTAAGCATATCATATGTTTCCATAAAATACCTCCCTCTATATATATTCTTTCCCATAATGTTGTGATTTCCTTTTTTTATGATATATGTTATTCTTTTTTTAGGTGAAAAAAATGAAGAAAAGGGTAAAAATCAACATTTTTCGAGTATTAAGTGCAATTGAAGACAAAAATTTCGAAGCATTTGTAGTTGGTGGATATACTAGGGATCAACTTTTGATTGATGGTGATTCAGGAGATGTTGATATTGCAACAAACGCACCAAAAAAAGTTTTGTTAAAATTGTTTAAGGATTATAGCCCTAAGGAATATAAATATGATTCACTTAAGTTTCGGTTAGGTAAATACAGATTCGAAATATGTCATTATAGAAAAGAAGAATATGTTAACGGAAAACTAAACGTAATATTTACTGATGATGTTCAAGAAGATTTTCAAAGACGAGATTTCAAAATAAATTCTATATATATGAATAAAAATGGAAAATATTTTTATACTCCCAAAACAAAAAATGATTTGGATAATAAAATTCTATCGTTTGTAGGCGATGCTGAAACAAGGCTTGAAGAAGATCCTGTTAGAATATTAAGATATATATATGTAGCTGTTAAATGTGATTTGGGTTTTAATATTAACGAAATTATAAGACTAAAACTTGTTTCATATAAATATGCATCTATGTGTACAAGTGAACAAATACAAAAGTATCTACATTTAATTGATAAGCTTGATAATTTTAAAAAATTTACATTAGTTGTGCGTGATTTACACCTTCATTATTTCTTTTTCAATCATGATATGATTGCCGACTTTACATATGAATACGCATATTATGTGATGAATGATTTTAAATTTACAAAATTTTTACCAAAGAATAAACAAAAGATCATTGAAAATATTAAAGAGATTCTTGAATGTAGGACAATTAATAATTTAACCTTATATTTATATTCATTAGAAGAAAATATTAATGCTGCAGTTTGTATGCATATGACTAAAGAAAGTGTTATGGAAATTTATAATAATATGCCTATACATTCTAAAAAAGACGTAGCTATTAACCCTAAAAAAATAGCTGAGTTAATTAACTCACCAATTGACGAAAAAGTAAAAAAAATATACAATAGAATTATTCTTTTAATTTTAAAAAATAAGATGCCAAATAATTATGATATTATATCTGATTTTATTATAAGGAGTGATAAGATTGACAATAGACAACATTTTTAAAGGTACTAATTTTACCTTTAATTCATTTATTTTAAAAGAAATCTACAAGTATAACTTATCACTTGATGAATTTATCCTTTTTATATATTTCTTTAATAAAAATAATCCTGTGTTTAATATTGAAGAGATTTCTAACGCAACTGGTATGAAAAAAGAATGTATATTAAATGCTTTTAATTCTTTAATTGAAAAAAAGGTAATCACTCTTGTTACAAACAAAGACAATGATGGAATTATATATGAATTTATTTCACTAGATATTTTTTATAAATCTATAGATGAAAATATTTCTAAAACTAACAAGACTTTATCCATTGATAATTTAAAAGAATATATATTTAATGAATTAGGTATTAAGTGTTCAAACGCTGATGAAGAAATAATTAATGCTTGGATTAATAGTGGTTTTAGCATTCAGATGATTTGCGATGCCGTAAGTGAAGCAAAAGTCAATGGATTAAATAGTTTTAGATATATTGATAAAATATTGTATGAATGGAAAGATAGGGGAATAACATCAAAGGAAGAGGCTACAAGCTATTTAAAAAACAAATCTGATAAATCTAATAATAATAATTTATTTGATTATGATTGGTTAGATGAAGATAATTAAAAAAGCAAGTTTAAAACTTGCTTTTTTTATCCTTGAGCTCCTGTTCCAGGTTCAGTTTGATTTTGGTTTTGAATAGCTGGTTGTGAGTTTTCATCAGGAGTAATTACTGGAACACTAACTTTGACAGTTACAGTTTGTCCTGAGCTCATATTACTTTTAAATATGCTATATGCACTTCTTACAATAAATGTGTATTCACTTTGAGTTCCGGAAGTTGCATATGTAAATGAATTAGTACCTGTATAACCAAGGAATGCTTCAGAACCATCTGGATTTTTAAGTGAAATTTGATATCCTAAAGTACCAATATTTGCATTATTATATTCTAATCTTTCGTTTAGATATTTGGCTGCATGATTATCATAATACTTATTGAAATGATCTGTTAGGTAATCAATATTTATTGCATCTGGAGTAGGTATTGGATCCCATTTAAGGTTTACAGTAGTTCCAGTACTTGATCCAGTAACGTTAGTTGGATTTTGTAATTGACTAAATCTTGATGAAGTTTCTGAAGGTTCAGTACCTTTTTTGAATAGTTCTGTACCAATCAAATCAGATGGAGTATAAGCACTTGGTGATTGTGCAGGGAATGTTTGAAGTTCAACTTTTGCACTTACTACACTTGCAGGCTTTTTGAATTTTTCGTTTTTAGGATATATGTGATTTGCAACACCAGCCATAATTGCACGTCTTGCTTTACCACCAGTTGTACTTGTTAAGTATCCTTGCTTTAAATTATCATATCCATACCATAATGCAATTGAGTATGAAGGTGAGTATGTAACGTTCCAGTGGTCTGGAGTAGTACTTGATGGTAAATTTAGTTCTTCACGTTTATTTGCATCAACAGTTGTTGTACCACCTTTTGCAGCAACTTCAGTTCCACTTACATGTATGTTACCTCCAACAGCTTCGTTACCAGCAGTTACTAACATGTTTGTAATCATATATGCAGTTGAATCACTCATGACTTTTTCTTTTGTAGGTTTATGTTCATAAACCTTTTGAGTATCATTATCAATTATTTTAGTAAATGAATAAGGTTCAATATAGTAGCCTCCACGACCAAATGCAGCGTATGCAGCAGACATTTGAATTGGACTTACACCATCGAAACTTCCGATTGATGCTGATTCGTATGGTCCTTCTTCACCATAATCGATTCCAAGTCCATGAACGAAATTACGGATATTATCAATATTATCTTTTGCAACTGCTTGGAATGCTTTAAGTGCTGGAATATTACGAGATCCAACTAAAGCACGTCGCATTGTTATTAACTTTTTATATCCACGGTCGAAGTTATTAATTTTTTTACCACTTGAGTATGTGTATGCATCATCTAAGAACATTGTATATGTTGAACCGTTTAAATATTCAATGTATGGTCCGTAATCGAATAATATTTTTGCTGTTGAACCAGGTTGTCTTTTAATATCTACAGAACGATTTAAACCTTTTGCAGTATAATTTCTACCACCTGATAAAGCAATTACTGATCCATCCTTAACACTTGTTATAGCCATACCAAATTGTACTTTGTCATCTGGGAATGTGTATATTTGACCTCTTTCAAGACTTGTTAGTTCTGCTTGAACGCTTCTATCAAGAGTAGTGTATATTTCAACTGGAGTTTTATATGCGTTGATACCAGTTTTTGCTTCAACATCATCTAAAACAAAATCGATAAATGCTTGATAATCATTTGTTTTATTTTCTTCTCGTTTAACAAGAAGAGATTTAACTGATATTTTTTCAGCTTCTTCTTTTTCTTCTTTAGTAATGTATCCATGTTTAACCATTAAGTGAAGTACTGTACTTCTTCTTTTTTCAGCTCTTTCCGGATATGCATATGGATTATAATATGTTGGGTTTTGGAACATACCTGCAAGTAGTGATGCTTCTGCCAAGTTAATGTCTGTTACAGATTTTCCAAAGAAATAGTGTGATGCTTGTTCAACTCCGAAGATTCCTGAGTAATTTAAATCTCCGTCGTATCCAAGCCATTGTGAGTTAACATAAAATTCAATTATTTCTTCTTTAGTGTAGGAACTTTCAAGTTTAAATACCGCCATGTATATATCGGTAAACTTTCTGACGATACCTTGAATACCATGATCGGTTGAGTTTGTATAGGTATTTTTGATAACTTGCATTGTTAGAGTTGATGCTCCACCTGCAGATGAGTTACCAAGAATTTGACCAAGAGATGCTTTTGCAAATCTTGCTGCATCAAATCCGTTATGTTGGAAGAATCTTGAATCTTCAGTAGCAATTATTGAATCAATTAATACTTGTGGTAGTTGATCATATGATACTAGTACACGGTTTTCACTACCAATTCTTGCAAATTCATTACCATCTTTATCGTATAGTACTGTTGATTCTTTTTTGTATAGTAAATTTTTGTCAAAATTAGGAGATGATATAATAATGTATAAACTAAACGCAAGAATAATTGTTAGAAATATTATTCCTAATATTGCAATTATAGATAGTATGAATGATTTCCTAAAACGCTTTCTTTTTATTTGCTTTTGACTCGTATTTTTTTGCTTGTCTTTCTTTTTCCCTTTTGTTAATTTTTGTTTTAAATTATTAAAAAAGTTCTTTACTTTTTTCATGTAGACCTCCAATTAATTTATCAACCGCTGGCAGATAATTAACAATAATTAATCCGTCAGGTTCAATTTTACATCCTAGTTCTTTAATGAGTTTATAAGGTAGACTTTTTTTCTTTTGAACTTCAATATATTTTATTAGTACATTACCACTAAACAAATAGTACTCATTATTTATTTCAATTATTAAAAATGCAATTGCGCCATGATTAATAATTTTTTTTAAATATTCTATTTGATGAGTTGAAATGTTGCTTATTGGAAATGAAGTTTTACTGCATGTTTGCTTTGCATCAAATTCAATGTACTTTCCTTTATAAACTCCATTATAGTCAAGTGTTGATGGTTCTTTAAAGTATGCTTTAGTAATTATTTTGCTATTTTCATCACCAGAAACACTTACAATGCCAATTGGTGTTGGCTTTTTGCAAATCACAGCAATATTGTTTTCATTATAAAATTTGTTTGCATCATTTATTAGATTTTCTAGAGTCATGCCTCGATTTGCGTGAGAAACCACTTTGTGATATGTCTTGCTGCTATTTGGATATCTCATCTTATCACCTATATAATTATAGCAAACAATACTTTAAAATACTAGATAATATATCTTTGTATACAGTAAAAGATTGACGAAAAAACAAATAAAATGACATCATATGTCGATTTTATTTTTTTTGTTTAAAATTATGATATAAAATTCATGAGGAGATTGATTATGAGAACGGATTATATTATTAATAAAATGCTCCATGAATTAACACTGGCTAAAATTGATTTTGAATATAAAAATTATAAAAAAAATAGAGGTTAGGATATTAAAAAAATAGAGTTGATAACTTTCGACAACTATTGACATTTTCCCTTAAAATAAGTATAATTTTCTTGTCAGTATAGTTAGAGGTGAATAGTGTGTATAATGAGAAAATTTTTTTGACACCGAAGGAAATACTAGATAAGGAATTTAAAATTGATGCAAGGGGTTACCGTCCTCAAGAAGTCGATAAATTTCTTGATATGGTAATTCGTGACTATTCTGAATTTTTAAGTACAATTAAACGTCAAGAAAAAGAAATTAAGGATTTAAATGAAGATAATTTGAAGCTTAAACAAGAAATAAGACGTTTAAAGATGACTATTGAAGCAGCTGAAGGCGACGGAACTAATAATGGAAAGAGCATTAGTAACGTTGATATGCTTCGTAGAATAAGTCAACTTGAAAAAATTGTTTTTGGAAAAGATGAATAAATAACATTATGACAAATGCTGCATATTTTGTTATGTAGAGGAAAGTCCATGCTCGCACATCCTGTGATGGATGTAGTGTTCGTGCCTAAGAAAAAAATAACTTAGGGTAACTTTTAGTTAACGGCTTCGAAATAACCTCAAATGGTTAAAGTAGATATAAAAGTGCCATAGAGACGATGCTCATAGGAAACTTTGAGAGTGGAACGAGGTAAACCCCACGAGCGAGAAACCCAAATTTTGGTAGGGGAGCTTTCACTAAGGAATCAAGAACTGATGTGAAGGACCATTTATGGTAGATAAATATTTGTCACTTTTCATATTTGGAAAGTACAGAACATGGCTTATATAATGTTATTTTTTTATGTTATAAAGGAGTGAATAATCTTGAATGAGATAGGTAACATGCTTCGTGTTACGAGAGAATCATCTGGGGTTAGTATTGAAGAGGCAAGTCATGACCTCGATATTAAGGAAGTTATTTTAGAAAATATTGAGGATGGCAAGATAGGTTCATTTAAAGATGTTTTTCAATTAAAAACATATATAAATGATTATGCTAAATACCTTGGACTAGATGGGGAGAAATTGGTTGATTCATTTAATGAGTACTTATTTGAATATACTTCTAAAATTCCAGTAAAGGAAATTGAAAAAGTTGTTCAAGAACAAGTTAAAGAAGAAAAAGAAATTGATCGTGTTGCTTCACCATATACTAAGGAAAGAAAAAATCATTCAATGGCTTTTTATAAAACAATGTATATATTATTAGCCATAATTGCTGTTTTTTTATTAATTTGGTCAATAAAACAAATTACAGTTGATAAAAGAACAACAAATGAAATTAGTTATGTAGGATAGGAGATATATATGAATTTACCTAATAAAATTACTGTTGCAAGAATATTTGTTTCGATAGCAGTTTTACTTTTACTTTTACTTCCTTGGGAGCAAATTGGAGTTAATTTTCCAGTTTATACCATTGATGGTCATATTATAGTAAGTTTAAAAATGCTTATAGCTGGCGCTTTATTTGCTCTTGGATCATTTACAGATTTTTTAGATGGCCATATTGCAAGAAGTAGAGGAATTGTTACTGATTTTGGTAAAGTAATGGATGCAATAGCTGATAAAATTTTGGTTAATGGTGTTCTTATTATTTTAGCTTATGAAGGAATGATTTCAATTTTTGTTCCAGTTGTTATCATTACAAGAGATACAATTGTTGATTCATGCAAAATGATAAGTGGTAATAAAGGAAAAGTTGTAGCTGCAAGTATCATGGGTAAACTTAAAACTATATGTATGATGGTTGGTTTAACACTTACAATGTTTTATAATTTACCATTTGAAATGTTCGGAATTCCAGTTGCAAGCGTACTTGTAATTTTAGCAACAATATTATCTGTAATTTCTGGAATTCAGTATTTTAATAATAGTAAAGAATTATTTTTATATGATAGATAATTTCAAAAATACCATTTTTGTTTACAAATAATGGTTTTTTTGTGTCATAATATTTGTAGAAAACGATTTTTGGTAATTTGCTTTGTATTAATTATTTTATTAATATTTTGGTGTCGGATTACTTAGGAGAATTTATATGAAAGATAAAAATAAGTTATTAGAACAAGTTATGAAAGATATTGAAAAACAATTTGGTTCTGGTTCAATTATGAAACTTGGTGAAGAAGAACACGAAAAAATAGATGTTGAAAAAAGTGGATCACTGTCTCTTGATATAGCTATTGGTGTTGGCGGTTTTCCTAAAGGTCGAATAATAGAAATATATGGCCCTGAATCTTCTGGTAAAACCACTTTGGCATTATCTGCTATTGCTGAAGTGCAGAAAAATGGTGGTAATGCAGCTTTTATAGATGCAGAACATGCTCTTGATCCAATTTATGCTAAAAAATTAGGTGTTAACATAAATGATTTATTACTTTCTCAACCTGACACAGGTGAGCAAGCGTTAGAAATATGCAAAGCTTTAGTTCAAAGTGAGGCTGTTAATATTATTGTAATTGATTCTGTTGCAGCATTAGTTCCTCAAGCTGAGTTAGAGGGAGATATTGGAGATTCTCATGTAGGACTTCAGGCAAGAATGATGTCTCAAGCACTTAGAAGTCTATCTGGGGTTATCAGTAAAACTAATACAATTTGCATTTTTATTAATCAACTTCGAGAAAAGGTTGGTGTATTATTTGGAAATCCTGAAACAACTCCTGGAGGTAGAGCTCTTAAATTTTATTCAAGTATAAGACTTGATATTAGACGTGCTGAAACGATAAAAAATGGTGACAAGATAATTGGCAATCGTGTTAATATAAAAGTTGTTAAAAATAAAGTCGCTCCTCCATTTAAGGTTGCATCTCTTGACATAATGTATGGTGAGGGAATTTCAAAAGAAGGAGAAATAATAGATATAGCTTCTGAAATAGGTATTATTGATAGAAGTGGTGCTTGGTACTCATATGAAGGTAATAAAATTGGACAAGGAAAAGAAAATACCAAGTTGTATTTAAGGAATAATCCTGATCTTTATAATAAGATTGAAAAACAAATTCGAAATCACTATGGATTTGAGAAAGAAGAAAAGTAAATTACTTTTCTTTTTTTGTTGCCATAGTTTTAAAATTTTTTTATAATAAATTTATAGGTTTAAAACCTATTAGATAATAACGGAGGAAAAAATGGCTGATTTAAATCCCATTTTAACACTCTTTATTGGACTTTTTGTTGGAATTGTAGCGATTTTAATTATCAATTTTATTAAAAATAAAAATGTTGATAGAAATGCAAATAAAATTATTGAAGATGCAAAAAAAGAAGCTGATAAACATCGTAGAGATGCTTTACTTGAATTAAAAGAAGAATCTTATAAATTAAAACAAGAGTTGGATGCTGAAATCAAAGAAAAAAAGGCAGAAAGCAAAGAAGCAGAAACTCGTCTTTTAAGTCGTGAAAGTAGTTTAGATAAGAGGGAAGAAAACCTTCAAAAACGTGACTTAATGCTTGAAGAAAAAGAAAATAATTTAATGAAAAAACAAAAAGAAGTTCAAGATAAAGAAGCTAAAATGGACGAATTAATTAAACAAGAATTAACTGAACTTGAAAAAATTTCAGGAATGAGTAAGGATAAAGCAAAAGATTTAATTATGAAAAAACTTGAGTCAACAATGGAAAGAGAAATGACTGAGTATATTAAAGAGAAAGAATCTGAAGCTAAATTAATTGCTCATGACAAAGCAAAAGATTTAATTGTTGGATCTATGCAAAGATATGCAGAAGATGTTGTTAATGAACAAACAGTTTCTACAATAATGCTTCCTAATGACGAAATGAAGGGAAGATTAATCGGTAGAGAGGGAAGAAATATTAGAACGATTGAATCTGTTACAGGAGTTGATTTAATTATTGATGATACGCCTGAAGCTATTGTTATTTCTAGTTTCGATCCATATAGAAGAGAAATAGCAAAAATAACTATTGAAACTTTAATTAAAGATGGACGTATCCATCCAGGAAGAATTGAAGAAGTATACGACAAAGTATGCAAAGATATGAACACTAAGGTAACTGAACTTGGTAATGATGCAATTTACGATCTTGGGTTAACTAAGGTTGATCCAGAATTGGTAGCTTTAATTGGTAGATTACATTTTAGAACAAGTTATGGACAAAATGTATTACAACATTCTAAAGAAGTTGCTAAATTATGTGGCCTTATGGCTGCTGAACTTGGTGAAAATGTAAATATCGCTAAAAGAGCAGGTTTACTTCATGACATTGGAAAAGCTATTGATTCAGAAATTGAAGGAAGCCATGTTGATATTGGTGTAGATATTGCAAAAAAATATCATGAAGATGATATTGTAATAAATTCTATTGCTTCACACCATGGTGATGCTAAACAAGAATACACTATTGCAGTTCTAGTACAAGTTGCTGATACATTATCTGCGGCTAGACCTGGCGCTAGAAATGATTCTCTTGAAAACTATATTAAGAGATTAGAACAATTAGAAGAAATTGGTAACTCTTATGATGGTGTTGAAAAAACATATGCAATGCAAGCTGGTCGTGAAGTTCGTGTTATCGTAAAACCAGATGAAGTTGATGATTTAACTTCTCATAAGATTGCTAGAATGATGAAGGAAAAGATTGAATCAGAGATGCAATATCCTGGTACAATTAAGATTACTGTTGTTCGTGAAACGAGAGCTCAAGAAGAAGCAAAATAGTTAAAAAAACAAATCTTTTTAGGTTTGTTTTTTTTATTAATTTTGATATAATTAAAAATAGAATAGAGGTTGATTAGATGTTTGGTGAATTAATAAGCATTGATGAAAATACTATCGTTGTAAAAAATTTATCTGGTCAAGTCAATTTACAATGCATGAATTATCATGTTGTTATTCCAGAGGAAAAAAGAAGTATCATTGCTGAGATTGTTGATATGACTAATAATGATATAACTTTAAGTATTGCTGGTGAAATGATAGGTAATAAGTTTTCACAAGGTATCACAAAGAAACCTACTAGTGTAAAAAATATTAGATTTTTATATAAAAGTGAACTTGAGTGTATCATAGGGCATCAAAATGGACTTGCTTCAGAATTTGAAGTTGGAATGTCTAATGTTTACCCTGGATATAAAATATGTGCAAAAACAAGTACTTTTTTTGCTAATCATTTTGCAATTTTAGGAAACTCTGGATATGGTAAATCATGTGGAGTTGCTCGACTTCTTCAAAATATATTTGAAGAAAGAGAGGGTCAAGTACCTCAAAATGCGCATATAATGTTATTTGATGCTTATGGAGAATATAATCAAGCATTTGATAAACTTAGTGAAAGACCTTTATTGAATTTTAAAAAATACACTACTGAGTTCAATGAAATGGATGAAGAACTAATAAAGATTCCTCCATTTTTACTAGATGAAGATGATTATACACTTTTACTTAATGCTGACTGTGTAAGTCAAATGCATGTTATCAAGAAAACATTAAAACTTGTCTATATCTTTAATTCTGGAAGAAGTGACTTAGTTCAGTACAAGAATGAAATTATTGCAAAATGTTTAATGGATATATTATCTAGTGGTAAAAACTCTTCACAACTAAGAGACCAAATTATTGCAGTACTTACAAGTTATAATACTCCTGATTTAAATTTAAATACTGCAATTACGCAACCTGGCTATAATAGAACGCTAAGACAATGTTTAAATATAGATGATCAAGGAAAAATGCCTGCATTAAATTTAGTTATAGATGAACTTCAAAAATATACTAAAGTAAATTCTGAAGAATTAGTTCCAGTATTTGATTTCGTTTATACTCTTGAAGATTTCTATTACGCTTTGGAATTTGCGCTAATTAGTGAAGGTTCAATAAATAGTCAATCATCTTATGAAAGCAATAACCTACTTAAAAATAGAGTACTTAATTTAATAAATAGTGAATATAGAAGATTCTTTACTATTGATAGATATGTTTCTCGTGAAGATTTTATAAGAGAATTATTTACTGCTGATAATGGTGAAAATAATCAACTTGTTAATATTAATTTAAGTAATGTTGATGATAGATTTGCTAAAAATATTGTTAAGATATATTCAAGAATGTGTTTTGAATATAGTGCAAAACTTGAGCAAAGAGGAAGCTATCCAATCCATCTTATTTTGGAGGAAGCACATAGGTATATTCAGCGTGATATAGATCTTGAATTACTTGGTTATAATATTTTTGATAGAATATGTAAAGAGGGAAGAAAATATGGAATTATTCTTGGAATAATAACACAAAGACCTTCAGAATTAACAACAACAGTATTATCTCAATGTACAGATTATATTGTATTTAGAATATTCCATCCAGAAGATTTAAAACTTATTGAGAGTATTTCAATTAATGTTAATAGAGAATCTCTTAACCGAATTAAGTCTCTTTCTCCCGGTAATGCACTTGCATTTGGCGCAGCATTTCAACTTCCTGTTTTTGTTAAACTGAATATGCCTGATCCATCTCCAAAGAGTTCAAGTGTTAATGTTCAAGAATTATGGTATTAAAAAATCACTTCAAATTGAAGTGATTTTTTTATGACTGTTTAACTTCCATAATTACTGGTAAAATTATTGGTCTTCTTCCGGTTAGTTCGTTAATAAATGGATGAAGTTCTAAAATAATTTGATTTTTTAAATCTAAATAACTATATGTATTATTAGCTAAAAAGTCTTTAACAATTGTTGAAATTTTATTTTCGATTTGTTGAATTAATGCTTGGTTTTCATTAACCATTACAAAACCTCTTGTAGTGACATTAGGTTTTATTAATAATGTTCTTGTAAGTGGATTAATATTTAGAATTGTTACTAATATTCCATCACGACTCATTAATTTTCTATCTTTAATGACAACAGATCCTATTTCACCAATTCTTGAACCATCAACATATACATCTCCAGCTTGAACTTTTCCGCTCTTATATACCTTATCTTTTGATAACTCGATAACGTCACCATTTTGGCAAACAAATGTATTTTCTTTAGGTATACCACAACTTACTCCAATTTCAGTGTGTTCTTTAAGCATTCTATATTCACCATGTATTGGCATGAAATACTCAGGTTTAATTAATCTAAGCATCCACTTTAATTCGTCTGCTTTGGCGTGACCTGAAGTGTGAACATTTGATAACTCAGAATTTGTAAATACTTTAACACCACGTAAATAAAGTTTATTAATAACTCTATTAATACTTGCTGCATTTCCTGGAATAGGAGAAGATGAAAATACAACTAAATCATCAGGCATTAATTGTACTTGTTTATGAATACCATTTGCTATTCTAGATAAAGCAGCAAGAGGTTCACCTTGTGTACCAGTACATAAAATACATACTTCGTTTTTCTTCAAATCTTTTGCTTGGTTTGAATCAATAAAAATTGATCTATCATCTAATAGTCCATTGTTAAGAGCAATTTCAATTGCATTTTCCATACTTCTACCATATGTAATAATTTTACGGTTATTTTGTTTACAAGTTTCAACAATGTGTTTAAGTCTAAATATATTAGATGCAAATGTTGCAATTATTACACGGCCATAGTGTCTAGAAATAATATCATTTAATGTATCATCCACAAAACTTTCTGAGTTAGAAAATCCTGGAACTAAAGCATTTGTTGAATCAGCAAGTAAAATTCTAACACCTTTTTTTCCAAGTTCAGCCATTTTGTGTAAGTCAGCCATTGGTCCAATTGGAGTTAAGTCAAATTTGAAGTCTCCTGTGTGAAATATTATTCCATTTGGAGTGTGTACTGCAATAGCGAAACTTTCTGGAATTGAGTGTGTAGTTGTTACAAACTCAACAAAGAAGTGTTTTGTTTTTATAGTTGAATCTTTATCAATAACTTCAAAATTTTCATAATTTATATTTCTATCAGTTAATTTTTTAACTATTAAATCTTTTGCAATAGGTGATGCATATATAGCCGGTATCTTAATACTTTGTAGTAAAAAAGGGATACCACCAATATGATCTTCATGACCATGTGTGATGATTAAAGCTTTGATTTTATCTTCATTTTGTTTTAGATATGTAACATCTTGAATAACATAATCTACACCTAATAAATCATCTTCTGGGAACATAACACCTGCATCAATTATGATGATTTCATCATCATGATTAATAACATACATGTTTTTTCCAACTTCACCTAAGCCACCTAACGCAAATATAGACGTAGTTTGTCCATCATTTTTCATAAAATCTCTTCTTTCTAATTAATATTTAAAGTTAATTTAACTGTAAATAATAATACCATATTTTGTGTTTTTTGTCTAGTGTTAACAAGTTCTTCTTATTTTTACAGGGCCATTAAAATATGTTATAATAATGGTGGTTGTTTACATAAGGAGGTTTACAGATGGGATTTTTTAGTAAAGTAAAAAATATATTAAAGAAAAGTAAAGATGAAGATATTGTTTTAAACAAAGAAGAACAAGAAACTGTTGAGTCTTATGATAAAGGTTTAGAGAAAACTCGAAAAGAATTTGTTTCTAAGTTATCTTTATTAGGTATTAAATTTAATAAGGTATCTGAAGAATATTTTGAAGAACTTGAAGAAGTCTTAATTAATGCTGATTTAGGTGTTAATACAGTTATGAATTTTATGGATAGACTTAGAAAAAGAGTTAAACAAGAAAATATTACTGATACAAAATATCTAAATGAAGTTATTGTTGATGAACTTTTCATTGTTTATGTAAATGGTGAATATATATCTGATAAAATAAATATTCAACAAAATGGGCCTACTGTTATTTTAATGGTTGGAGTAAATGGTGTTGGTAAAACTACAACTATTGCTAAGCTTGCATATAAGTATCAAAATGAAGGTAAAAAAGTTATGATGATTGGCGCTGATACATTTAGAGCTGGAGCTGTTACTCAGCTTAACGAATGGGCTGATAGACTTGGATGTTTATTTTTAGGTTCTGATGAAAAAGATCCTGCTTCAGTAGTTTATGATGGGCTTGTTAAAGCAAAAGAAGAAAATGTTGATATTGTATTTATAGATACAGCTGGAAGGCTTCAAAATAAAGTTAATTTAATGAATGAACTTGAAAAAATTAACAAAGTAATTGGAACACATGTTCCAAATGCACCTCATGAAACTTTATTAGTAATTGATGCATCAACAGGACAAAATGGTGTAGTTCAAGCAAAAGCATTTAAGGAAATTACTAATATAACAGGTATTGTATTAACTAAACTTGATGGAACAGCAAAAGGTGGAATTGTTTTAGCTATTAAGGAAGAAGTAAATATTCCCGTTAAGTTCATTGGTCTTGGTGAAAAAATGGAAGATTTAAAAACATTTGATATTGAAAACTATATATATGGTTTATTTAAGGATATGATGTAGATGGAAGATTTAGTTTACTATAATGAATTATTTGAAATTTATAATGAATTATTAACAGATAATGAAAAAGAAACTTTTAAAGATTATTATTTTGAGGATTTATCATTATCAGAAATAGCAGATAATAAAAATGTAAGTAGGGCTGCAATTCAAAAAACAGTAAAAAATGTAATTGATAAATTAGTTTACTATGAAGGTCTTTTACACATTTGTGATAAAAATAAAAAATTAAAAAATATGCTAGAAATTAACGATATAAAAGAACTTAAAGACTGCATTAAAGATTTATTGGAGGTTTAGTTATGTCACTAATGTTTACTTTTATTCCATTTATCTTTTTATTCGCTTTTATTATAATTCTTTGCTCTAGAGGAAATAAAAATAAGATCAAAATAAATTTGAATGTATCCAGTGAATATAAAAAGATGGCTTATGATTTAATTATGAAAACTCCAGAAGTTGCTGAAGCAAGAAAGAAATATAAAACTAAACAATTCTTAATTATTTTGTTTATTTTAGCTCTTCTTGCAGCATTTATATTTTTCTTTATGCGTAGTCCAATTATTGCATTTGTATTGTTTATATTATTTGCAGTATCACTTTTCTTTCTATCAAGAAAAGATGATTCTAAATTATTTGATGAAATTGTTGCAAAACTATTAAAAAAATATGATGATAGTTTCGAATATAAACATAATGAAGGAATTTTATCTCAAGTTTATAGAGAAGCAAAATTTGGTGGCTATGATAGATATCATTCAGATGATTTAATTAAAGGAAAGATAAATAATAATTCATTTGAACTTGCTGAGGTTCATACGGAAAGAAGATCAACAGATAGTGAAGGTCATACTACATATGTAACAACTTTCCATGGAACTTTCATTAAAGTCGATTTGGAAAAAAGTTATGATGGAATGCTAAATATTGTAAATAATAGAATAAAGTTATTTAGTCGTGATCAGTATGTAACAATTGATAATGAAGCGTTTGAAAAAATATATGATGTTTTTACAGATGATAAAATAAAAGCACTAAGACTTTTAACACCTGATGTAACATCAAAGATGATTGATATATATAATGAAACTGGTTTATATTGTGAAATTAAAATAGTTGGTAAATTTTTATATATGAGATTATTTACTGGAGCTTTATTTCCTTTTTCTTTCTCAAATCCTGAAAAAGAATCTAAGTTGATAGGAGAAAGTGTTGCAATTGTAGACCTTGCATTTAAGGTTATTAAGAATTTTGTTAATGAATTAGAAAGGTTTGATGTTTAATGGGTTTATTTTTCTTTATTGGAATAGTAGTTTTTGCGCTGTTTGTGGAGTGCAATTCAATAATATATTTAAGAAATAGAGCTAGAAGAGCATATTCAACTATTGATGTGTTTTTAAAAAAGAGATTTGATTTAATCCCTAATTTAATCGAAACAGTAAAAGGTTACACAAAATATGAAGGTGAAACTTTAGAAAATATTGTCAAGTTAAGAAATAGTTTTACAGAAGGTAATTATAAAGCTGGTGAAAAACTTAATAATGAATATACAAAGTTACTTGCTTTAACAGAAAGTTATCCTGAGATTAAAGCATCAGAAAACTTTCTTCATTTACAAAAAGAATTAACAAAAGTAGAAAATGAAATTGCTGCATCTAGAAGACTATATATTAATGATGTAACAAATTACAATACAAAATTTGAAAAGTTTCCTCATATGATATTTGCATTTTTTATGGGATGTAGAAAAATGGAACTTTTATCATTTGCTACTGAAGAAGTTAAAGTAAAGTTTTAAAAGATAGATTAATCTATCTTTTTTTGTTATAATATGTACTTGTAAAGGGTGATATCAATGTTTGAATATATGGGAGATAGAATCTCTAAAGCTATAAAAAATATTCGTGGTATGGGAAAAATAACGGAAGAAAATATTTCTGATGCCATGAGAGAAATTAGAGTAGCACTTCTTGAAGCTGACGTTAACTATCAAGTTGTTAAAGAGTTTATAAACAATGTAAAAGAAAAATTACTTGGTGAAGAAGTACAAAAATCATTAAAACCTGATGAATTATTTATAAAAGTAATAAAAGATGAATTAGTAACATTATTAGGTGGAGACTATGCTCCTTTAACTATTGAAGGAAAACCAACTGTACTTTTACTTGCTGGTTTACAAGGTTCAGGTAAAACTACAACAGCTGGTAAACTTGCTAATTTAGTAAGAAAAAAACATGCAAAAAACCCTCTTTTAGTTGCTTGTGATATATATAGGCCTGCTGCTATTGAACAACTTCAAACAATAGGAAAACAACTTAATATTGAAGTTTATACTGAAGGTAAGAATGATCCAGTTGAAATAACTAAGAACGCTTTATCTTATGCTAAAGAAAAAGGCTATGACTATATTATTATAGATACAGCTGGACGTTTACAAGTTGATGAAAAACTTATGGATGAGCTTAAAAACATTGCAGCAGTATCTAATCCGCAAGAAATTATATTAGTAATTGATGCTATGATGGGTCAAGATGCAATAAATGTTATCAATGGATTTAACGAAGCTTTAAAATTAACAGGTGCAATACTTACAAAACTTGATGGTGACACAAAAGGTGGTGTTGCTTTATCTGTTAGACATTTAACAAATGTTCCAATTAAATTTGTTGGAGACTCTGAAAAGTTAGATGGTATTTCTGAATTCTATCCAGAAAGAATGGCGGAACGTATCTTAGATATGGGTGATATATTATCAATAGCTGAGAAAGTTGAAAATGTTATAAGTGAAGATGAAGCTAAATATTCTGCAAAAAGAATGCAATCTGGTAAATTTGACTTAGAAGATTTCTTAAATACAATGAAACAAATTAAAAAACTAGGGCCACTAGAAAAAATTATTAAAATGCTTCCTCAAGCACGTAGTATGGGATTAAATAATGTTTCAATCGATCCAAAAGATATGGCACATATTGAGGCTATAATTCTTTCAATGACACCAAAAGAAAGAAGAAATCCTGACATACTAAAAGCTACAAGAAAACAAAGAATTGCAAAAGGTTCTGGAAGAAGTGTAGAAGAAGTAAATCGTTTATTAAAACAATTTGAACAAATGAAACAAATGATGAAACAGATGAGTAATGGTAAAATGCCAAATTTACCATTTTAATAAATGTATCCGGGGTTAGGTTTATGAAAAAATTTAATGAATTAATTAAATCATTAATGGAGACTTATGGGTATTCAGAAAATGATTTATCTAGAATACTAAATTTAGATGAAGAAACTATTAGATTTTTAATTTTAAATGGAAATATATCAATACTTTCCGATGAAACAGTTAATACTTTAATTAAGTCTTTTTCTAGATATGTTGATAATAATGAAGTCCATTTATTATTTGATGATATTTATAATTTGCTTCACTTAGAGGCTGATAGAAGAGGGTTAATAATAGATTATGATAATGTTGAGTTATACTCTGATATATGCTTTAATGCAGTTCTGGTTATGTATAACACATCAGCTCATAAAAATGTTTTTCCTGAACTTTTTGGTGTAAATTATGTTAATGAACTAAAAAATCAGACACTTCAAAATTTAAAAGAGTATTTTATGAATAATAGTGATGAAGAGGATTTATTTGTAAATTTCTTATCAAAATTACTTTTAAATATGGTAGAAAATGAGATAATTATTAGGGATAATATTTCAAGAAGAAGAGATAACTAAATTATAGCTTTTTGCCCATACATATATGTTTTTCTTACATAGGATAATGTAGAAAGGATAATTATTATGTTTCAAGAGGTAAATAGTTCAACAGATAATTTTAGTTATGAAAAAGAGAGTTTTTCGA